>UMHS01035512.1_pt1 | contig 75923 bp, 70 predicted proteins | sample 1965611 | NCBI WGS metagenome assembly UMHS01 (sample SAMEA4836106, study PRJEB28245) | human gut metagenome | biome: gut microbiome; material: fecal sample | place: Denmark | collected 2008
CAATATAAAATTCTCCTCCTTTTGTCTTTGGGTGTACACTTTGTTCGTATAAATGTTTTGCTAAATCTATTGTATCAGCAATATTGATATTTTTATTTGTAAATATTCTATCAATAATACTATAGACCTCATTATATTTAATGTCTATTTGATGAAAAAAAGTATAAAACTCAGTAAAATTGAATTTGGATAAAAAATACCTTGAAAGTATTTCTCCTGTCAAATCATCCAGCTCTATGAATTTTTTAGACAATATTAAAGGTTCGTCTTTATATTTATTCCCAACCTTATGTAAAGCAATGGTTTTAATGTTTGTATTATTAAATTGTATCATATTTATCTTGAATTAAAATATAGAATATTATAAGAAAATAAATTGTTTCTATTATGAACCAAGAAAATCCTCCCCAAAATATGGACGTTATAAATGAAGGGAATATTTTGCAATTAGGTAGTAATTTGTCCCAATCAATCAAGATAACCTATGATATAAGAGTAAATTGTTAATAATAATGAGATAAATACTACCTTTCTATTATATAAAATAAATCTTCGATATGGAATTTTTCTTTTTCTTATTTCTCTGATAACATCACTATTGCTCTGAATTATTAATCCAAATAATGTTAATAAAAAGCCAAAAGTACATGTTCCTATTGTTGTGAATTGTTTTATTAGTTCTTTGCTTTGATTATAACTAATAAATTCATTCTTATAACAATAGTAACCTATAAATATACCAAATAAAATAGGAAAAAAGTTTTCAACGACTCTCATTATTATCTCTGTCAAAAATATAATTTAATTCTGGTAAATGTTTTAAATATAGTTTTTCTATTTCTTCTTTTCTTTCCATTTCTTGAAGATTTGAATGCAATGTTTGTGTTGTTAGTTTGATATGTACATTGAATATGTCGCTTACAAGATTTATTGGTTGTAATGTTTGTGGTTCATTGGGATCTGTAAAATATCCTTTTACTTGTAGCTTTTTTACATTTTTTCGTTGTTCTCCAATAAGTAAACAACCAAAGGATTTTGCTAATTCCAATATTGCTTTATATGATAATCCTAATTTATTAACCCTTTTTCCAAATGTTGCAAATTTTAGGACGAATACGTCTGAATTATTTTTCATACCTTTTGAAATATAACTTTTAGCCATCGAAAATAAACTAGAGGTATTATCCTTATAATCCTGCAATATTTCTGTAGGATTTGTTAATTCAACATAGAATTCTTTATAATATTTCATTCTCATTAAACGTTGATATTCACCTTTTCTGGATACCGATATAAATGATAATTCTATTTTATCATCATAGTGATTATTCCAATATTCTTGTATTTTCTCAGCTAATTTATTGAGATAACACCCATTCACATTCAATTCATAAAAGAAAGCATTTATTCTACTATCATAAAGGAAGATATTACCAAAAGATAATTTTTCTTTATTTATATCAAGATTTAATTGAGAAAATTCTCCTGTTTGATTATTACGTTTTGGAGGTAAATCTTTATTTTGGCCAGTCATAACTATGCCAACAGTACAATTAGGTAGCTTTGTTGAGATTAGTTTAATTTCATGATCCTTAAATTCATTCTGAAATTTTTTCCCACATACGATACTAAGAATTTGTTCGAATGTAACAATTTTTCCCAAACATTTGATTTTAGGAGATATAACTTCTACTCGTTTACTTTTCTTGGTTGCCATAGTCTATTATTTATAATTATTTTCCTCCTTTAATTCTATTACAATTCTTACAAAGCATCTGGCAATTCTCAGCCACAGTAGTACCACCTTCTTTCCATGGTGTGATATGATCAGCTTCCATTTCCTCCAGCTCAAAGTGTTTGCCGCAATGTACACAAATACCTTTCTGGCGTTCGTAGGCTTCACGTTTCTGTTTTTTATTAAACGTACGGAAACTTAAATCACGTAAATCACCACTCAGGACATAACGGTAAATACCGGATTTTTTCATGATTTCATCATCTTCCATCAAATCATGAATTTGTTTTTCCAACGCTGCGGTATCATAGACACCATCACCATATTTGTCGAACATTTCGCCCCAGTCCAAACCTTTCATTTCACGACGGTACTTAACGAATGTAGAACGTATCCATGTGATGATTGATACGAAATAAGCCCAAAGTTTATTGGCATTTGGATCAAACTGGTGCAAAGCCATATACTTATCAATACTCTCTACACCGTCATGACGAGCTGCCCATTTTAAGATTGTAGATAAATATGCTTGTTCTATTGCATTACCATTCAGAAAATCTGCCCCCATTTTATATGCCGGGCAACCATTCTTTGAGAAGTGTCTGCGTGCGTCAGTTACAAAAGGTCCAGAATAAACTGCATTTAATAATTCTTGGTCAAGAAGTTTTTCTCCAGCAATGTTGATTACACGGAACCAATCCAGTTTTTCTTTATCTGTACCTTCACAAAAATAGACCGTTAACTCATAATTGAGGAATTTTTCTTTTTCCTCAGCTGTAAGTGTTGAAAAATAAAGTGTACCTCGATCATGGTCAACTATATTGAAGTCATGGGTATAGAATCCGCAGATTGAAAGAGTACGTTGCTGTCCGTCAATCATTTCAAAATTGCCATTATCATCCACACTCCAATACATGATATTGAGAGGAAACCCTTTAAGTATAGTATCTATTACAGCCTGTTGTTGCTTTTCATCATAACGGAACTCACGCTGATAAGGTGGGCGTATATCCAACTTTCCATGGTAGCCTTTAACACCTGTATCTGGATCATTGACATAACCGTCAATAAGATCTGCAATTTTTATTGATTTCAATTCTATCTGCATATCTTACTCCTTTCCTTTTTTTGAAGTTTTGTTTGTGCTTTGTTTCTTGGTCAAGGATTTTTCCTCAGATTTTAATCGCCGTTCTACCTTTTTTACGTCCTCTCCCGGTGGCAACTGTTCCGGAACAATTCCACGTTGAAGCAGCATATTCCTTACAGCAGCATTGTTGTCTACATGCTCACGGGTTATTTGTTCTTGGCCATGCAAATCTTTCTGTTGTACATTCACAGAGGTCATTTCTGCAGCGAAATCTTTTGCTTTGATACTGATTGTTGGGAGAAAGTCTGCTAAAGGTCGATTGTCAGGAGCGCCTAACCTACGCTTTAATAATGCTGTGTCTAAATGAAATAATGCCTTGTCGCCTTTAGAACGGATAATGCCGAATCCTTTGTTATCCACGCCACGTTCATAAAGAATGCCAGACAGGCGGTTTTCCGTTTCAGCTAATTTGTTGCGTGCCACAACACGCTCATGTTCCAATATCCTCTTTTGTACCAATTCTGCTCGGCGTGTCTGTACTGCAAAGTAGTTTTGTGCAAATGCTACTTGTGCTTTGCGGGGGTCTCCATTTTGTGCTATAAGATAGCAGGCATAGCGCGTCAGCATGTAGTCATTTACCTCACGTACAGAGCCTGAACCAAGCGTAACCATTTTGCTGACGTCAGCAAAATGGTATGTTGTTTCTTGACCTGCATTTTCACATGCTGTCTTTGCTTTCTCTATGATATTCTCAAAGTTACGCCATTGAGCATAACCCAATAAGGTAGAGAGTTCTCTTGCACTCCAGCATTCCACCCCTTCGTATTCATTGGCGATGGATTCAAATTGCTGGAATAGTTCTATTATTTCTTCGGCTTTCATGGCTTTTATTTTTTTCTTCTTATTAAAATGCGAGCATATGGAACAACAACTTCATTACCATTCATCATATATAAATCTCCATCTACTGCTCCTCGTTTTTGAATTTCTTTACGATATTTTTTATGTTCAGGCTTATATGGTTGTACACCTATAGACAATCCTAAATTTGCAATACCTAAACCAATTATTTCAAACTGATCAGGATTATATTTATCCATAAATGTAATAGGTACTCCCATTATTCCTTCATAATCACATGGTATATCTTCAGTTTTATTGACATTTATAGCATCATAGTTTTCATATTTAGGATATAAATCTGGAGTATAATTTTTATATAGAATCAAATCTTCATGTCTTTCTTTATAATCTAAATTAGTAAACCATCTAACACCTTTCACCCTTATGAATTTTCTACCAGTAGCATCGATACCACAACCTGCAGCCTTAAGTTCATAATCTTCAGGTACCCAGAATTTTCTATCTCCACTATGGATGCTTGCTCCAAGCCACATTTTATTATCTCGTATAAGAGGAAATATTTCTTTATATGATAAAGCATTCTGATTCCCAATAATCAAGAATTCTTTATCATACTCCATCAGTTGAGCAACATATTCGCGGAATAGAGAAAATGGTGGATTTGTTACTACAATATCTGCTTCTTTAAGAAGCTCGATACATTCTTTACTTCGAAAGTCACCATCTCCTTTCAGTGGCATTACCCCTATTTCATTTGCATCCGGAGTATGATTTCCATTCTTATCTCCTTCATAAATTAGATATACAGCTTGCTCACTTTGATTTTGGCTGAATAAATCCACATTCTGGTTCTTATAGCATGTAGTAATTAGCTTTTTCAAACCAAGAAACTCAAAGTTATATGCGAAATAGGTAAAGAAGTTACTTATTCGCGGGTCGTCACAGTTGCATAATACCGTTTTACCACGAAAATGTTCGCGATAATGTTTCAGCTCATTATTGATATCGTCAAGTTGAGTATAAAATTCATCCTTTTTCGCTTCTTTAGCCTTATCTATATTTCTTTTTGCCATACTTTTACATGCTTTTATTTAATAATTCTCTGATATCCACATTTAGCAATCCTGCAATTTTAGACAAGGTTGCTAAATCTGGTTGAATCTTATTGGAGCACCATTTAGAAACGGTGGAACGATCTTTTCCAAGTTGTTCAGCCAACCACTTTCCAGTTTTGTTTTGTTCTACTAATACGACTTTTATTCTATTCAAATTTTCCATTATAGACCACATTGTTGGTATATAATACAAATATAGTGTTTATATATGAAACAACATATATAGCTGAAATATTTTTTCCATACTTTACCATCTTATTTTACGTTGTTTTTTCTTTTTCTTCTTTCTCAAATAATCGTCCAGATAACCTTCAGGTTGTTCAGGTTGCGGGTTCGGTGTGAACAGGCCTAAAGAACCGCTGTATAATTCATTGCCATGCGATTCCTGTTGATATGCCGGTTCACTCGGAACAGCTACCTGTCTTTGGGTTTCCGAATGTGGAGGTGTCTTTAATGCGGCATCTATCTTGGAATAGCTGAACTGCCTGTCAATCTTGGAACCGCTGAAGGAATAGCCGTTCATGATGAACACGACACCCTGTATTTCATCCGAATTTCCCTTGTATTTGAACTGTACATCCACTCCCTTTTCGTTTAATCCGGCAATCAGTTCCTTCCAGTTTCCTGCTTTTCTGACTTCCGTTTTAAGCAGACTGTAAAGTTCATATCTTGTCTTGTCCGGTTCCCTTAAGCGTTCAGTCTTGACATGATCCTTGCCTTTGGCCATGTGCAGACCATATTTCAAAGTCAGTTCCTTGCAGATGCGTGCACTCCGTAACCGCTCGTTTTTGTCGGATATGGTCCTGCCATCATTATCTATCCGGTTGTAGGCAATATGTATATGGGGATGCTCCTTGTCGAAATGTCTGGCTATAAAGACTTATGCCCATCCGTCCCATGTATTCCAGAGCTATTTCTGCCATAATCCGGCTGGTCAGCCTGTTTTCATCCTCTTTGGAGAATCCCAGTGCAATGTGTCCGACCGGTCTGGATACTTTCGGATTCATGCCGGCTTGTGCTTCGAAAGCCTTTGTTATTGTGTCAACATCCTCAATAAACAAGCCGGCATGTGCGATAATCTTGGCATCCTTTTTACTGTCAATGATATAGCCGGTAACCTCACGGAATCCGCTTCCCTTTACAATCTTGGCAATCATAGCAGGATATGGTTCAGCAGTTCTTCGATTCTTGCCACCTGTACACGGCATTCCAGCTTTTCCGTATCGAATCCTCCGGCATTTGCCTTATGAGCCAGCTGGTTCAGATTGTTTGCCATACCGCATAGCTTACGGATATAGTCGGAATGTTCCGCTGTAAGTCTTTGCCGGACAAATCCCTTACGGAAACATTCTCTCAGGTATTCGCTTGCCGATATGCCTGCGCTTCTTGCCCTGCTTTTCAGTGTATAGTAATCCGGTGTCGCCAGTTTCACGGTAACACGGTATTTCAGTTTGTCGGTCGTACTCTTGGGAGGACGGCCGCCCTTGTTGTTTCTTTCTGCATTCTGTTTCTTTTCCATCTGTTGACTATTGTATAAAATGAATGTACTGATTAGACCAGCGGGATGAACCTCTCACTACGTCCAGTAGTGGGAGCAAGCGGTTTCGGTCTGCCCGAAACACAAACTTGCTCCACTAAAAACCAGAGTCCCGCTATTTTGAGCAGCTCTGAATATGCCCTCTATAAATTCGGGAGAAATAATACCGTTCCGGTATCATCTTATGGAGGGGACAGGCCTGTTTTTCCGTTTCTGTTCATCATGTATTTTCTCATTTTGTTTGCCATGTTCCGATATATCTCGGAATGAATTGTCTGGCAAAAAAAGAATATAAGTTACCAATAGTCAAACAGTTGGTCGGGATGTGGCAACAATGTGGCCTGTTGCAGTTTGTATGCAGGGCAATCGGTGTGGAATGCGGTATTTCTCCTGTTTGATAAAACAATGAACCGGGGAGTCAAACAGTTACTGATCTATTGACTTGAATATTTACTGACTTAATGTCGTATTGTCGTACTGTAGTAAATATTCATGTCTGTGAATCATTGAAGGAACACTTCTTTGCTTCCTTATCTAATCAATGGCTTGGAAAAGTGATTAAATAAGGTTACATGGAAATAAACCATTCCTTATCCATTGCTATGGACATTTATTGAATCAGATTCATAGATCTTTTATTCTGTGAATCGTTATTGGATGGAGTCCCTGAATATAGGGATATTTGCAGAAAATGATATGAATATGGCCTCATAACTAGGATAATCAGCGCCACATGCTGCCAGTTAAGCGGAAACCATTGCCTTTCAGAATATATGGCTTTTCTTTGTCGCAAACAACGAAAAAAGAATAAACATCAATCAACAAAAAAGGAAACGATATGGAATTTGTAGGAATAGAAAAACAACTGTTTGAGGAATTGGTGCATAAGTTTGAATACTTTGAGCATCGGGTCATGGAAATTTGCAACTGGGAGAACGACAGGGCGCTGCACAAGTGGATGGATAATCAGGACGTATGCCGGTATTTGAACATTTCGCCCCGCACCTTGCAAACACTCCGTGATAACGGTACCCTGCCTTTTTCTCAAATCAATCACAAGATATTCTACAAGCCGGAAGATGTGCAGGGTATCGTCAAGAAAGTTGAGGACAGAAGAAAAGAGGCATTTTACAGAGGACGTAACATATAACAGTTAAACAATAACCACTAAATCCATAATAACATGAGTGAACTGAGAACAGACAGCAGAGAATGGGTACACCGTATCATGGGAAGTCTTGACCGTATGCTGGTCGGGATCGAGAATCTGGCGGTCGGAAACCGTCCCGTGCTGGGCGGCGAACGCTATCTGACCGACAAGGAAGTGTCGGCACAATTAAAACTGAGCAGACGTACGCTTCAGGATTATCGTAATGAAGGGAGAATATCCTATTACCAGTTGGGAGGTAAAATCCTTTACCGGGAGAGTGATATTGAGAAAATGCTTCAGGAGAATTATCGGGAAGCATATATGGGTAGTAAATAAAAGAAAGGAATAAAGGCTGTGTGCCGGTCTGGATAAACCGATGTCACACAGCCTTTATGCTTGTATGATGAACGATTATAAGTCTTCAGGCATGGGGATGACAAGGATAGAGTCACTACATCGGATTCCGTAGAATACGTCACGAACTCGCCCCTGCTGGGGTATCAGAATACCCTTTTCTACCAGATCTTTTATATCGCGTGCTGCTGTATCTGGTGATACCTTTACACGTTTTGCCCAGTTCTTAGCCGTCAGTTTGCCGGGATAACCGTCCAAATATAAATTCAAAACTTCACGTTGTCGTTCGGACAGGACTGTTTCGGCATGGGTTTGCCAGAATATGGCCTTGTTAAGAACCTTCGACAATGTTTCGTCGGATTGCTCGACGGAACGGAGCAGGCAGTCAAGATACCAGATAATCCATTCAGTAATTTCACAATCTCCCTTCTGCGTTTTCTCCAATATGTCGTAATACTGTTTTTTATCCTTATTTATCTGATGGGAGATACTGAAGAAACGCATCTTTGAGTCTTCAGCCTGTGAAAGTGCCATATCAGCAATGGCTCGTCCGATTCGTCCGTTTCCGTCATCGAAAGGATGGATACAGACAAACCACAAATGGGCTATCGCCGATTTGACATAGCCGTTATGTACATCTGAATTGAACCAGTCTAGAAACCGATTCATTTCTTCGTCTATTCTTTCAGGAGCAGGCGCTACATAATGTACCTTTTCCCGACCGAACATTCCAGAAATAACTTTCATATCTCCACTGCGGTATCGGGCTACATCTATTTTCGTTGGACCGCTCCATCCGGTAGGAAACAGGCAGTTGTGCCAGCCGAAGAGTCTTTCATGGGTAAGCGGATTGTTGAAATTGACAGTTGCATCAAGTGCCATTTCCACTACTCCGTCTATATATCGTGAGGATTCGGTCGGATTCGGTAGTTGTACTCCGAGTTTGCGGGCTACAGATGAACGTACCTGTTCATTGTTCAATTCCACTCCTTCAATTTCTGATGATGCAATGATGTCATGAGAGATGGATTCAACTACGGCAGACATCTTGTCGTTAAAACCGATTACACTAAGGCGTCCCATCAGATAACCGACAGCCTTGTTTACCTTGTTCAGTTTCTCACCGACAAGTTCCTTGTTCCACGAAAAGGAAGGCCATTCTTTATGTTCATGTATATACATAGGCATCACTGTTTTCTGCAAATATACGGTTTTGCGGATAATTAACCGCAAATTTTGCGGCTTATTATCCGCATGAAATAGTGAAATCAATATTTATCAGCATTTTAGATATGACTTATGATTACCATTCATCATGCAGATAATCATTGACTTTTCAGATTGAAACAGTCTGCTTATTATATACTCACGTAATTGTTGGGCCGGATAAGTATTAATCTGAAAGGCAAGCGCAAATATCATTTCCAGGTTATAGACTATCTGATACCCCTCTTTTAACGGAATACGTTGTTCTGCGGTGAATGGTTGCAATATCCCAAGTTTATATATTCTTTTTTTCGCAGCCCTTAAAGTCGGTGCAACTACATTGAACAAGCCGACAAGTTCGGCTTCGTCCATACGAATCTTATCAGGATGGACAGCAGGAATAACAATCCTGCCGTCCTCCATTATATGGATAATGTCTCTTTTCATAGGCTATAGGCAATTTGAAAGTATATCCCTTACATTATTCATATCTTTCAGAATGGAACTGTCGAGTACCCTTGCATAGTGTTGCGTCATCTTGATATTGGAGTGACCAAGCATTTTGGCTACATTCTCAATGCTTACCCCATTGGCCAAACAGACAGATGTGGCGTACGAGTGGCGGGCGGTGTGTGTAGTCAGGTTCTTCTTTATCAGACACAGGTCGGCAATCTCTTTCAGGTAACTGTTCATCTTCTGATTGCAGGGAACAGGCAGTAATACTCCTTTCTTTTTGCAGGCAGGATAATCTGCATATTTTCTCAGGATTTCCAAAGGAATATCCAGTAGCGGAATGTTACACATGTTCTTTGTTTTCTGACGTGGCTTCCTGATCCACAGGTTTCCGTTATTGTCTTTTACGATATGCTCAGGGGAAAGCTGTTGTACGTCAATGAAAGCCAGGCCGGTAAAGGCCGCAAAAATAAAAACATCACGGACTACGGTGATTCGCTCCAAAGGAAACTCCTTGTGGTAGATAGTCAGCAGTTCGTCCATGGTAAGAAACTCACGGATTACTTCTTTTTCGTGGAACTTGATACCGATAAACGGGTCTTTGGCTATCCATTCATTGGCCAGTGCCAGATTGGTAATCTTCTTCAGACATTTCATATAACGGATGACGGTATTCTGCTGACATTCCTTTTCAGTCTTCAAATAAAATTCAAAGGCACGTACCAGCTCACCGTTGACTTCCGCCAGCGGCAGATCATCCTTTCCGTATTTCTGTCTGATAAGTTCGGCAAGGTAGCGCTTGCAGCTTTCATAACGGCGAACGGTAATCAGGGCGTAGTCTTTACCGACCAAGGCACGGCATTGATCATTGTGCTCCTGCATGGTACCGATGAGAGTGCGTACCGCTTCCGGTTCTTTGTCCTGTCCGAAAAATATTTCCTGTAACAGACGTGCCGTTATAGGCTGGTTCTGTTCTTCCAGCTCATAAAAAATCTGATGTAATTTGATTCTCGCATTTTCGATATAGGCATTCAGATCACATGACTTGCGGCTTCTGCCTCTGGCGGATTCCTTAGCCTGACTCCAGAGAGACGGGTCAATGCTTTTGCGGATGTTGTTTTCAACTCGCGTACCATCTACAGTGATACGCATACAAACGGATGCTTCTCCGTTTTTCAGCAGCTTGGTCTTCTTCAAGAAGAAAAGCACATTGAATGAACTTCTTTTCATTTTCCTACAGTTTTTAGTTTGGACAAAAGTAGGAAACCGACCACGTTTTCTTGATACGCAAAACATTGCAAATCAGCGAGAAAGACTCTAATTCGGTGGAGATTTTTGCTCCACCTTTTATCTCCACCTTTTGCTCCACCTCAAACGGTAATATTTTGCCGTTTTTTTGCGTGCTTGGGGAAAACAAAAAATCCCGATTTCGCTTGGAAATCAGGATTTTACTGTCTTTTGCTTTTCTTCAAAGTGGTGCCACCAGGAATCGAACCGGGGACACAAGGATTTTCAGTCCTTTGCTCTACCAACTGAGCTATGGCACCGTTGTTTTGTTTAACGGGTGCAAAGATATGGATCTTTTTTGAATCTTGCAATAGGTAAAGTCGCTTTTTATTGAATTTTTATTCATCCAAAGAATTCCAGCCTTGTGCTTTTAGTTCAACTTCACCTCCATCACGGCCTACCAGGTAGTTACCGAGATCTGGTTTTGTAATATGACCGATTATTTTAACACCTTTCATTTCAGATACTTTGTCATGATCGATAAGAGGAACAGTGAAAAGTAGTTCATAGTCTTCACCACCATTTAAAGCTGCGGTTACCAAGTTCATATTAAATTGTTCAGCCATTGCAGCTGTTTGATAATCGATAGGAATTCTATCTTCATATACACGACATCCGACATTACTTTCTTTTGAAATGTGTAAAAGTTCGGAAGAAAGACCGTCTGATATATCCATCATTGCTGTTGGGATAATCCCTGCATAACGAAGCATCTCGATAATATCTTTACGTGCTTCCGGTTTTAACTGGCGTTCCAATAGATATTCTTTGCCTGTAAAATCTGGAGTGAAATCTTTTTCACCTTTAAATATCCGTTTTTCTCGTTCTAATAATTGTAATCCCATATAAGCAGCTCCTAAATCACCGGAAACACATATCAAATCCGTTTCCTGGGCTCCACTGCGAAGAACAACTTTGTCTTTTTCTCCTTCCCCTATGCAAGTGATACTGATGCAAAGTCCTGTTAAAGAAGCAGAAGTGTCTCCTCCGACAATGTCAACTCCATACACATCACAGGCCAACTTTAGCCCAGCATAAAAATCTTCTACATCTTCAACAGAAAAACGTTTGGAGATGCCAAGTGATACAGTGATCTGCTTAGGCAGACCGTTCATTGCATAAATATCGGAAAAATTTACAACAGCCGATTTATATCCGAGATGTTTTAGAGGTACGTAAGTCAAGTCGAAATGAATACCTTCCAATAATAGATCGGTGGTAACAAGCACTTGTTTATTCTCATAGGAGAGGATTGCAGCATCATCGCCTACGCCCTTTATCGTACTATTGTTCTTTATTTCAATTCTATTAGTCAGATGACGAATCAAACCGAATTCGCCTAATGTTGATATTTCTGTCCTATTACTCATATTTGTTTTGTAAAATATTATTTTTGGAGAATGTGATAATATGTTTTCTTATTGTCTCATCAAAACTCTGCCCATTGCAAAACTGGATTACAATCGGCAGATAATATAAAAAATTCTTCCAACTTTCCGGAACAAGAGGATTGTTTTTTAAACGTGCTGCATCTTTTTCTGTTACTAAAATTAGTTTTCCCGGTGAAGTCATCTTTTCGAATGCCACCTCCAATTTTTTGAAATCTGATTTGCTAAATGTATGATGATCGGGAAAAACCATCGGTACCACTTTGTTTGAATACTTTTCTGCCTCACGAATAAATGGAGCGGGAACTGCAATACCCGATATCAATAAAATATCATCTTCTTTTCCTATATTTTTATGGTTTAAGAAACAAGCTTTCGAGGGGAATACAGGTTTGACTTTCCCATAAACGATGCTGGTAAAGAAAAGTAACTGATGAGCCCGCAACTTCATATTTTCTTCAATAATACGAAAATCGATCGGCTTCATATCTTCTTCGCATTTAGTAACAACCACTATATCTGTTCGGTTTATATTACTTATCGGTTCTCGCAGATATCCAGTAGGCATTAGTTTGTCATTGTAAAATAGACGGTGACAGTCACTCAACACGATCGAAAGGGAGGGGGTCACATACCGATGTTGATATGCATCGTCTAACAAAATTACTTCAGGTTTATCTTTTTCAGGGAGGGACAAAAGATTTTGAATCCCCCGGCGGCGATTAGTATCGACAGCAACAAGTATATCCGGAAATTTGTTTTTCATTTGAAAAGGTTCATCCCCGATCTCCCAACTGGAACTTTCTGAGTCAGCAAGAATAAACCCTGATGTTTTTCTTTTGTACCCTCGGCTTAATACTGCAATGCGATACTTGTCTTTCAGCAAGCGTATGATGTATTCTGTATGGGGAGTTTTCCCCGTTCCTCCTACAGATAAGTTCCCTATGCAAATTACAGGAATAGGGTATTGTTCGGAATGTAAAATACCCCAATCAAAAAGTCGATTTCGCAACCACACCCCAATTCCATATAAAAAGGAAAGAGGAGCCAGGCAGGAATAAAATTTTATTTTGTCATTTTTTTGCATGTAACTTCTTATCTGCTGACAAATATAGTTAACTTATCGGTGGGCTGTCAGTTTTTTATTTGTTTTTTGCCAAAAACAACTTAGATAGCCACTCGAGATCTGGGTGTAAGAGGCACAGACATCCGGGTGTGGGAAAGATGCAAACCCGGGCCTTCGCGGATCCCTGCCGGAGATGAGGGGATGTTTATCTGCTATGTCAGGGACACTTTTATGCCCTGTTTTTACATCTTATCCAGCGGAAAAGGGCGTCTTTTTCGAAGGCAAAATCCATCGAGACCTTGTCTTTTCCCATGTGCCTGAAACGGCGGTAAGCCATATTGGACTTCATCTGTCCGAAGACCACCTCCGGTTCAACGCACCACCTTCAGCCCCATCTTCTCCGCCCGTTGCAGCATAAAAGCATGGGCGGCTTCATATTCGTTCGGGATCACTCCGTCAAGAATCGCATTCTTGATAGCTTCTTTCAGAATACCGACCGGCTGGGAAGGGGGAAGCCCAAACGTTTCCATGATCTCCTCTCCTGTCACAGGCGGCTGGAAATTGCGCACACGGTCTTTCTCTTCTATGGCGGCAAGCTTACTGCGAACTTTTTGAAAGTTGTTCAGGAAACGGCGTACCTTTTCGGGGTTCTTGCTCGTGATATCCGCTTCGCAAAGCTTCATCAAGTCGTCTATATCGTCACCTGCATCAAACAACAGGCGGCGGATGGCCGAATCCGTAACCTCATCGTCCGACAAAGCAATCGGGCGCATATGCAGGCTGACCATCTTCTGGACATATTTCATCTTCTCGTTCATCGGCAGTTTCATCTTGCGGAAGATACCGGGAATCATCTTCTCGCCGATAAAATTATGATTGTGGAATGTCCACCCCAGGCGCGGATCGAAACGTTTCGTCACCGGCTTGGCTATATCATGGAAAAGGGCACTCCAGCGCAACCACAAGTTATCAGTGGTCTTACTCAGGCGGTCAAGCACCATCAGCGTGTGGGCAAAGTTATCCTTATGCCCTATCCCTTCCTTCGTCTCCACTCCTTTCAAAGCGCAAAGTTCTGGGAAGATCAGAGGCAACAGTCCGCAACGGTCCAGCAAGTCGAAGCCGACAGAAGGTTTCGGCGAGAGGACGATCTTGTTCAATTCATCGACAATACGTTCTTTTGAGATAATCGAGATACGCTCCTTGTTCCGTTCGATCGCATCGAAAGTGTCGGGATCGATAAAGAACCCTAACTGGCTGGCAAAACGGACAGCACGCATCATACGCAACGGATCGTCACTAAAGGTAATATCCGGGTCGAGCGGAGTACGGATCAACAAATTGTCCATATCGGTCAAACCATCGAAAGGATCGACCAATTCACCGTACCGGTCCTTATTCAAGCAAAGTGCCAGGGCATTGATCGTAAAGTCACGGCGGTTCTGGTCATCTTCGAGTGTCCCGTCTTCGACAATCGGTTTCCGGCTATCGTGTGTATAGGACTCCTTACGAGCACCGACAAATTCAAGTTCCAAGTCACCTGCCTTCACCTGCGCCGTACCGAAGTTCTTGAATACGGACAAGTAAGCCCCCCTTCCCAATTTCTTAGCGACAGCTTTCGCCAGTTCGATGCCGCTCCCGACGGCCACGACATCAATATCTTTAGAAGGGCGATGCAGAAATATATCCCGCACATAACCACCTATCACATATGCCTCAATCCCTAATTCGTCTGCTGCTTCCGAAATCAGATGAAACGCCTTCGCCGAAATATGGTTTAATATCTCTTCTTGTTCTATATACATATATATATTGTTTATTTATAAATAATGATTTATTGGCATGGAACCTGGATGACATGGCCATACAAAATAATCGTCATTTGTAGGGGCAGGGCTCTACTCTGCCCATCGAATCCGGCAAGGCGGACTTTATTTCCATTGGGCGGAGTAGCCCCCCCACGAGACACCATTATTTTATTGCACACCCATAAATCAGCATTTATCGGGCAAAGATAATTAAATTCTTGCGGGGATGCTAATTCTCTCTTTTTCCAATATCTTTGCATCGGATAATAAGAAGTAGACAATTAAACAATTATCATAATGAAAAAGTCAGCAATCTGTATAGCACTTGCAGCCGTGGCATTGTCCGGTTGTAACAATGACGAGAAGAATGCACAGGCAAGGCTGGACAATGCCAGAAGCATGTATGAACGGAATGAGTTCTTTGCTGCCAAAAGTGAAATAGACAGCATCCGTATCCTGTATCCGAAAGAGTTCAAGGTAATTCGGGAAGGTCTGACACTGATGCGCCAGGTGGAACAAAAGGAAGCGAAACGCAACTTGGCTTTCTGCGACAGTCTGATTCCTGTCAAGCAGCAGGAACTGGAAGGGTTGAAGAAAGGTTTTAACTTCGAAAAGGATTCTGCTTATAATGAAATCGGAAATTACGTATCCAAGCAGCAAACTATCGAACATAATATCCAGCGCTGCTATATTCGTTCCGGTGTAAACGAGAAAGGAGAGATGTACCTGGCAAGTGTTTATTTCGGAGGCAAGCCAATCAACCATACCGGTATCAAACTGAGCACACAGGACGGTCTTTTTGCCGAAACGCCTGCCATCCCCTACGACGGCGGCTTGAACTACCATTTCAAGGATTTAGGGAATACGACTGAAGTAGTAACCTATCAGGGAGAGAAATGCGAAGATGCCGTCAAGTTCATTTTTACCCATAAAGGAGAGCGCATCAAAGTCGAATATACAGGCGGCAAGCCTTACATTCTCTATATTGCCGATGCGGATAAGAAAGCAATCGCTTCGACGTATGAACTGGCTGTCGTATTAAGCGACATCGAAAAACTGACGAAAGAAAAGGAAAAAGCCATTAAAAAGTTGGCTTATTTAGAAAAGAAACTTTCAGGCGAGAAATAAAACTTCTCCAGCAAATACTAAAAAAGGCGGCTCCCTTTGCAGGAGGCCGCCTTTTTAGTTATAAGATCATTGTTCTTATTTTACAATCACTTTGTAAGTGGTGTCACCTTCAACTGTTACCAATACAATGCCGGAGGTAGCAGGCATTGAGAAGTATTCAGAGTTTGCTCTGCGAACACCTATTGTTTGTCCTAAGATGTTGGACAATGTAATCATTTTACCGGAAGCATTCGTCACGATAACCTGACCGTCATTGCTAATCACCTTGATTTCGGAGACGTTCATCTCTTCGTTGGCTGTCGGAGCGGAAGCGGTTTGTACTTCGAATGCGACAGACGCGAATCGTTCCAACACGACAGAGTTGCCCGAAATACCAACATACGGATAATCTCCGCCCTTCAATTGCTGCTGGTTCTCCAAGATATAACCGCCATGCTCATTCACCTTAAAGGCGAACAAAGCCGGACTGTCTTTCACCGTCTTGATTGTATCCGGCAAGAACATAGCATTCTTGTAAGCCTCAGCACTTATGCCATTCACCGTCGTGTCCTTGAAAGACAAATAGTAACGAGTACCGTCCACTACCGAGGATATGAAGTAGAGCTGTTTTCCTGCGACTACCGTGTCCGGTTCTACCCACAAGCTGAAGTTATCTTTCTCATAGACAGCTTTTGTGATTTCGCTACCTTCCACCTTCATTTGGGCAAAACGGTTGAGCGGATTCATCACCAGCGAATTGCCATCGACAGAGATACGCTTGTGTCCGGCTTCAAAAGAGGCGTATTCGGGAGCATCTTTCGGTGCGAAGTTCACTTCCGTCCGCTGATCCGTCAATTGCAGGTTGGAAGAGTGGATGTCGATCCCGACATACTTGCCCTCTTCTGTCATCATTGCATATTGCGTCAATCCGGCCGGGTTAATCCGGAAGCGGAACCGGAGAGCATCGGCAGACGTGGAGAACTTCAATCCCTTTTCTCCGTCTTTAGCGATTTTCCCGTCCACGAAATAACCGCCTACTTCATAAGTGATCTCGGAGATCTCGTCACCCAGCAGCTTGGCTCCGGCAACAACGGTCGTATCGACCGGATACAACTTGAACAAGTTCATATCCACCGCACTGCCTTTCAAGATAGAGTCGTTTGTGTACATATATAATTCAGACACACCGGGAGTCGACAAGAAGAAGTTCATGTAATATCCCTTATCGACCAGATCCTGTTCAGTCGGGGCAAACGAGCCGATGAACTTATCCTCCAAGTCAACGCCTACCATCCTGACCGAAACCGTGTCGTGGCCGATCAGATAGGAATTTTCCATCCCCTGCACTTCGAAGATCTGCTTGTTCTGAACCAATGCCGTGTTGGATTCGCGGTCCACGATCGTGTACTTGCCATTGTTTTCCTTGACAATCCATTGTCCACGCGGATGAGTCAGAACCGGAACGCTGTCGCCGCCGAAAAAGACACCTTTGCCTTCATTGTAAGCGACATAATATTTATCGGCATTCGCACCTTTGCTTACGCTTTTTAGGTAATACACGCCGTCACCGTCGGGCAGTGTCGTCGGTGTGCCTTGTCTGGAAGTAATCAACGGGAGTGCACCTTGTTCTACTGTGCCATTATCCTTCACCTTCGAAACCGTCAATACCTTCTTGTTGCCGGTCTGGGCATAAACGACACGGACACCGCCGGCCACTTCTTCCAATGACTCGCCGTTTACATCCGGAGCCGCCTTCACATACATCGCAATGGAGTCGTTCTTCAAGTCGACCGTAAACTTGAACTGCTGGAAATCTGCATTCCCAAGCGTATGGATCGCAGATGGCTCATAGGTCGAATCCGCCTTGAAGCTGGCGCCAAAGACATCTTTTGCACCGGCGATCGTAACCTTTGCCGTATCGACTCCCAGGAACTTCGGTTTGCCGTCCGGGAATGTTTCATCGCCTTTGACCTGCAATGAGACATAACCCTTTTCAGTCGCTTTACCCGTTACCAGATCCTTTGCGACCAGTTCTTTTCCCTCAAAGATGTTTCCTTCATATTTGTCACCAAAGGCCAATTGGAAAACGGAGAAACCGCTGCCCAACTGTTCGGCATCCAGCAGGAAGTCCGAGTTAGGAGTTTCAATGCTCACATCCGATCCTTCCCCATTCTTTTTCATGGCGAATTTCTCGCTGCCCACACCTATAGCCAGGTAATCAGCCGTACCAGGATAATATCCTCTTAATTTTTCACCGTTCATCGTCCAACGATTAATACCTTTGTCTGAAGAATCCAAGACTGGAACCGGTTCGTCTTCCGGAGCAAAAGCCAAGCAAGCGTCAGTAGCCTTGTTCCGAAGCTGGAAAGTCGTAACTCCATTCACTGTCTGCAGATCAGCAATCTTCCACAGGGCTGAATCAAGCTGCGCTTTCGTCATCTTGCTTTCATCCACAGACTTCACAATCACGGAATCAGCCTTACCTCCATATAAGGACAAAGCGAAATTATTCATTTTCAAATAATAATAATTATCGGAAGCTTTTAAGTCTGTGCCTAAAACGGGTTGAGCCGACAATGTTCCTGCCACCATCAAGGCGACAGCTAAAGATGTAAACTTTTTATTCATAAGCAATTCTTTTAAATTATCTTTTTATCAAACATTGACAAAGATAGGAAAGTTCTATTTCACAAAATTATAATCTACTATAAAAGATACTTACATCCGGGCATAATGTACAAAAACGCCATTATCCATGCCATAATAAAAAAGGCCCGTCACCGAAGTGACGAGCCCGGAATCATTTTCTCTTATAATCAAATAATAATACTAAAGTAATGAAATAAAGTTCTTAATATCTTGTACTTATATCTTTCTTGTTAATTATTATAATGATTGACAAAGATAAATCTTTTTGTTCAAAATTTTATCCTTCAAAAAGACTCCTTACAAAACCTATCGATTATTGAACAAACCCTTTTCTTTTCAGGACAAATCAGTTATCAGCCCGATGCACAGTGAGTTGCGGGAACGGGAAGTTGATGCCTTTTTCATTGAATGTTGCATAAACCTCCTGATTGATTCCGAAATAAACATTCCAATAATTCGGGCTTTCCACCCATACACGGACAACAATATTCACACTGCTGTCTGCCAACGCATGCAAGGCAATGAAAGGAGCCGGATCTGCCAAAATCCGAGAGTCACGGGCAAGAATCGTTTGGATCACCTCCTTTACTTTATCATAGTCTTCACCATAATCGACACCAAACGTCCAGTCCACTCGGCGGGTAGTCTGCCGGCTGAAGTTCGTGACCGCTCCACTACTCAACGATCCATTCGGGATATACACCATCTTATTATCAGGTGTCGACAGAATCGTGTGGAAAATCTGGATTTCCTTCACCGTTCCGCCTGTACCCTGTGCCTCTATATAGTCACCGACTTTGAAAGGCTTGAACAAAAGAATAATCAATCCACCCGCGAAGTTCGCCAGATTACCGCTCAAAGCCATACCGACAGCGACACCTGCAGAAGCAAGAAGAGCGGCAAAAGAAGTTGTTTGTACACCCAAAGCACCGACAACCGAGATGATCAATAGAATAGTCAGGACAACATTTACCAGGCTTCCGACGAAACTCTTGACTGAAGGATCGATATCGCGTTTCAGCAAAACCCGTTTTATCAGTTTATTCACCAAGTTAATCAGGAGACGTCCGACTATAAAAACCAAAAACGCCTTGATAAGCGTCCATCCCAACGCCGCCCCTTGCGTCATCAGGGAATTCAAAATACCTTCCAAACCATGTGAAAGATCAATTGCTGTTACAATCATAATTACTATATTAATGGAAATTCATACTAATTACATAACAATCATTCATTCCAAAAGTATTAGAAATTGTAGCAAAGGTATAAAGTTTTTTTATTCGAATAAAGAACCAATTTTATTATGTAGTTTTGCAAACGGTCAGATAACAGATATAAACGATAGAGAATGAGGACTTTCTTGATTATTATAGGTTTGTTCCTGTTTATAGGAAACAGCTTTGCGCAATCATACGAAGAATTAATAGAGAAAAGCTATGACTTCGTGGATAAAGGTGACTTGGTGTCCGCAGAAGAGAGCCTGAAAGCAGCTATGCGCAAAGAACCGGCTAACCCGCTGAACTATGCCCTGCTTACGAACCTCGGAACCATACAACGCCGGCAGGGAAAGTTGGAAGACGCACTCATCTCCTATACTTCCGCACTAAGCGGGCATACAAAGAATATCACCATTCTCGAAAACCGAGCTTCCCTTTACACCGAGCTGGGAGAAACAGAAAAGGCATTGAACGATTATAACACGCTTTTGATAGAAGATCCGGAACATCAGGAGGCGCTTTATTGCCGCGGGCTGCTCTATATACAGCTACAAAATTATATGTGGGCGGAACAAGATTTCGACAAGATCCTGGAAGTAAACGAGAAATCGGTCCGCGCCCGCCTCGGTCATGCCATTTTGGAAAAGATGCGCGGGAACTATGACGAAAGCGAACGGATATTCAACTACCTGATCAGCGAAATGCCCCGTGACTGGGTCCTCTACGAAGGACGGGCGGACTTGTATTTCATGATGGGAAAGAATGCACGGGCAATGGCTGATATAGAAAAGGTCTTCGTCGAAAGCGAACCGACAGCCAATCTCTATGTGCTGAGAGGCAAAATCAAGCTGGCACAATACGAAAAAGAACGGGCAGCCCTTGATTTCAAGAAAGCCGAATCGATGGGATATAATAAAGAAGTTATCAAGGAATTGATGAAACTCGCCCAACAATAAACAAGCAAACATTTTCTAACATACTTAAATCATCTTACTTATTATGCAGAAAGACACTAAACGCAATTTTGCGCTCGATGTACTGCGGGTACTGGCCTGCTATATGGTAATCCAAGTACACACCGGAGAGTTTTATTATATCGGCCCGATCGGGGATGTGATAAAAGGAGAGAATGCTTTTTGGGTAGACCTTTACAACTCTGTCTGCCGATCGGCTGTTCCTCTATTTGTGATGCTGACCGGATATTTCCTTCTCCCTGTAAAAGATGAGCCGGCACAATTCTTCCGCAAACGTTTCACACGTGTAGTCATACCTTTTATATTCTGGTGTATCACTTACTCTTTCTACCAGTTCTTCCGAGGACAAGTGAACTTTACAACCGCCTGTACGAATATCCTCAAAATCCCGGTAAACTTCGGGACACAAGTGGGGCATCTCTGGTATGTCTATATGCTGATGGGACTATATCTTTTCGCTCCTATCATTTCACCTTGGTTAAAAACAGCTTCTCGAAAGAGCATCGAGCTATATCTTGGAATATGGGCGTTTACTTTGTGCGTACCTTATATCCATCTGTTATTTCCGGATATATTAGGGGAATGCTTCTGGAACGGGACTCCGATGTTATACTATTTCTCCGGGCTGCTGGGATATATGGTATTAGCTTATTATCTACGCACATATGCTTCAGAACGGAAAAGCTGGAACCTGCCGGTAGGCATCGCTTTATTGGTAGTGGGCTATTTCATCACCTGGTACGGCTTCCACGAACGGTTATCGACAGCCGAATATGTTCCTCAATTGGAAATCACTTGGGGATACGAGACAATCAACGTGGCAATGGTGGCTACAGGTATTTTCCTGTTGATCAAGAATATCCGGATCAAGAGCCCAGATTCATCCTGCGGAAAGTTAGTTACGGATATATCGATTAAGAGTTACGGAATTTACCTAATACACATCATGTTGCTGAACCTGTTCTATGACTTGTTGAATAATCTGTCCGACAGTGCCATGATTAAGATTCCAGTAATCGCACTCTGCACTTTCGTTACTTCTTATCTAATGATCAAAGCCCTTTCCTATCTGCCAAAGAGTAAATACATAATCGGATAACCGAAGAATAGAGAATTGACAATTACTTTCAGCCAATTTGAACAACGCGAAGCTAAATTGTCAATTCTCCATTGTTAATTGTCAATTGTTAATAATGTAGTCGACAATCCATGCACCGACCTCTTTTGTGCCATATTTTGCACCGCCTTCCACCTGGATTTCAGGGGTACGGACATTAGCGTCCAGAGAAGCATCCACAGCCTCGCGGATCAAAGCACCTTCCGCCTTACACCCGAAGTACTCAAACAGCATGGCAACCGAAAGAATCTGTGCCAACGGATTGGCAATATTCAATCCTTTAGCCTGCGGCCATGAACCATGAATCGGTTCGAATACAGGAGTGCTTTCACCCGTCGAAGCAGAAGGGAGCAAGCCCATAGAACCGCTGATACAAGAGCCTTCGTCAGTAAGGATATCACCAAACGTATTCTCCGTTACCATAACATCAAAGAATTTGGGTTCCTGGATCATACGCATGGCCGCATTATCGACATACATATAGTCGGTCTGAACCTCCGGATAAGAAGGAGCCATCTCTTGTGCGATTTGGCGCCACAGACGAGAAGAAGCCAGGACATTCGCCTTATCGACTACCGTCAGATGTTTTTTCCGTTTCATGGCGTATTCGAAACCGACTTTCAAGATACGCTCGATCTCAGGGCGTGTGTACATATTGGTATCGTAAGCCTTATCGTTGTCCTGATATTTCTCCCCGAAATACATGCCTCCCGTCAGTTCACGGATACATAGAAAATCCGCACCATCCACCAAGTCTGCACGAAGCGGGGACTTGTGCAGCAGGCACTTAAAGGTTTGTACGGGACGGATATTCGCAAACAACCCCAGTTTCTTGCGCATGGCCAGCAACCCCTGTTCAGGACGCACTTTAGCTGTCGGATCGTTGTCGAACTTCGGATCACCTACAGCAGAGAAGAGGACAGCATCCGCTTCTTTACAAATCTCATACGTTTCTTTTGGGAAAGGATCTCCCACCTTGTCGATAGCATCAGCTCCGCAAAGAGCATATTCATAACGGACTTCATGTCCGAATTTCTTACAAACGGCGCTCATCACATCCACACCTTGTGCAGAAATTTCAGGACCGATCCCGTCACCGGGAAGTACAGCTATATTCAAATTCATATCATAAATAATTTATTAATTTACCATTCCGTTATCAGCACAGTTATTGGCAAACTATTCTATTCTCTTTTAAAATAAACGTATTTGGGTTCTGTCGGGACATAGTTTTCGTCATCCCACAATGTACTTGTTATCATCAGGTCAGCACTATACCGGTTACAGGCGATAGGCACATTATGAACACGGCACTGGCGAAGTAACATTTGGATATCGGCCTCATGCGGCTGCGGGTTCAAATCGTCGATCAGGAATACGGCAAGGTCTATTTCTTTCCGCACTACCATCGCTGCAATTTCGGCATCTCCACCCAGCGGACCGGAATGCATACAGGCGATATCCGCCGGAACACCTTTTTCTTCCATTGCCTTCCGAACCAAATTTCCGGTTGTTCCGGTACATACGATGTGATGATGGGACAGAAATTCAGCATTGTGAACAGCCCATTCTACCATGTCAGCCTTCCGGTTGTCGTGCGCAACAAGCGCAATCGTTAACTTCTTCATAACTTCAATATTAATAATTAATAATTTGCCAATGTACTAATATCTCAACTTTTCATTCATCGGTACATCGGCATATTAGCAAATTGGCACATTATTATTGTTCTATCTTGTTCAGCATCTTCAGTGTCGCCTTGATAGCAGCCTCTGTCTGGTCTGCATCAAGACCACGGGTTTTAAAATCCACTCCGGCATAATTCCAACTAATGATGGTCTGCACAAAGGCATCAGTCCGTCCGCCGGGCGGTATGGAAACGGAATAGTTGGTCAGCATCGGGAAAGGACGCCCCAAATCAGTATATATCTTCCGCAGAGCACGTACGAAAGCATCATATTGTCCGTCACCCGAAGCCGATTCCTGGTAAGCTTCACCATTGATCTCTATCTTCAGCGTTGCGACCGGTTTCAATCCCTGCGCTAAAGACAAGGAATAATTCAATATGCGGATACGCTGATCGGCCATCGTATCGTGATGGAGCACATCGCTGATAATATACGGAAGATCCTCCGTCGTAACCATTTCTTTCTTATCACCCAGCTCGATGATCCGCTCGGTCACTTTACGCATAGAGTTCTCGTCGATATCGATTCCCAACGATTCGAGGTTCTTGCGGATATTCGCTTTGCCGGAAGTTTTGCCGAGCGCATATTCGCGGACACGACCGAAACGTTCAGGCAGGAGGTCGTTACAATACAAGTTGTTTTTGCTGTCGCCGTCAGCATGGACACCGGCACATTGCGTAAAAACGTGTTCCCCGATAATCGGTTTGTTAGGCGGGATATGAACGCCGGAGAAAGTTTCCACCAGACGGCTGGCGTAATTAATCCGCTCTTCCTTGAGCGTCGTCCCTACTCTCAACTGGTCTTTCAGCACGGCAAGTACACTACTAAGCGGAGCATTCCCGGCACGTTCTCCCAATCCGTTCAACGTGGTATGAAGTCCTTCTATACCGGCACGGACAGCGGAGTAGACATTCGCTACCGCCAGATCGTAGTCGTTATGAGCATGGAAATCGAACTTCAGGTCCGGATAACGCGTAACCATATCCTTACAATACTCGTAGGTATTGCCAGGGTTTAGGATACCGAGTGTATCAGGCAACATGAAACGCTGAATCGGTAGGTCACGGAGCGAATCGACTGCCTGGAAGACATATTCAGGCGAGTTCTTAATACCGTTCGACCAATCTTCCAGATAAACGTTCACGGCGATCCCCCGTTCTGTTGCCAAATCGATGACAGAACGTATATCGGCAAAATGCTGTTCGGGAGTCTTACGAAGCTGTTCCGTCACATGCTTGTAAGAGCCTTTACAAAGCAGGTTTACCACACGACAACCCGCCGCTTCGATCCAATTCAACGAAACATCGCCATCCACAAAACCGAGCACTTCGAGCTTCTGAATGTTCCCGGTACGTTCCGCCCAAGAAGCCACGCGCTTCACGGCCTCAAACTCGCCGTCCGAGACACGCGCAGAAGCGATCTCCAGACGGTTCACACCCAGATCGAGCAATGCCTGTGCAATGCTCAGCTTCTCATGCGCCGCAAAAGAAACTCCCGATGTCTGTTCCCCGTCGCGCAGGGTGGTATCCATTATTTCTATCATAATTACACTATTTTGTCAGTATGAACATTGCACGCAGATAACACAGATTTAAACAGATGACCGCAGATTTTCTTTTTTATCGTTTGAATAAACTTTTCGTTTTATTTGCGGACGTTCTCCAAAGTTCAATAATAAACCCACTTCAATATTTGTTGCTTTCAAATAATTTATCAGTTGCAATTCATGCTCTTTACACAGACAATCTACAGCTTTCAATTCCAGAATAATATGACCATTTACTATCATATCGGCAAAATACTCTCCGACAAGAGTTCCTTGGTAATATACGTTTATTTTTTGTTGAGCCGAACAAGCATATCCTCTCTTACATAACTCCAAATACAAAGCATTCTGATATACACGTTCCAAAAAGCCATACCCCAATGCATTATATACATCATAGAATGCAGCAATAATCCCGTCCGTTTCTTCTTTAAATAAATAATCTGCGATCATCTGTTCAATCTGCGTCATCTGCGTGCCATGTTAATCGTTATTTCTCAAAACTTCGAATGCTTCGATCTTTTCCTTATTGGATAACAAGTAGTCGATGTCATCGAGACCGTTTACCAGACAGTCTTTTTTGTAAGCATTAATGTCGAAATGCTCGCTCTTGCCCGTGGCCTTGTTGGTAATGGTTTGGGCAGGCAGGTTGACTTCGACTTCCGTTTTCGGATCGGCAAAAATCGAGTCGAAAAGTTCGGCCAAAAAAGGTTCACTAACCACCACAGGAAGAACAAAGTTATTCAGTTCATTGTTTTTGTGGATATCCGCAAAGAAACTGGATACGACTACGCGAAACCCGTAATCTGCAATCGCCCAAGCAGCGTGCTCGCGACTGGAACCCGAACCGAAGTTCTTCCCTGCCACCAATATCTGTCCACTATAAGTCGGATCGTTCAGAACAAACGATTCTATTTTGTTGCCCTGCTTATCGTACCGCCAATCGCGGAAGAGGTTTTCACCGAACCCCTTTTTGTCGGTTGCTTTCAAGAAGCGGGCAGGAATGATCTGGTCCGTATCCACATTCTCAAGAGAAAGGGGGACGCAAGTCGATGTTATGATGTTGAATTTCTGTTTCATTATTCTTTCCTTTTAGATTTATATTCTCTGTAGATATCAAAAGAGCCAAAGATAAAGGCTAAAAACCTCTCGGATCGGTAATTTTCCCCGTCACTGCTGCTGCTGCTGCCACTAACGGACCGGCCAGAATCGTACGGGCACCCGGTCCCTGACGTCCTTCGAAGTTACGGTTACTTGTCGAAACGGCATATTTCCCTGCTGGGATCTTATCGTCATTCATTGCCAGACAAGCTGAACATCCCGGTTGACGCAACTGAAAACCGGCTTCTTCAAATATTTTGTCCAGTCCTTCTTCACGAATCTGTGCATCTACCATCCAAGAACCGGGAACCAGCCAGGCGATCACATGATCCGCTTTCTTCCGTCCCTTTACAATGGAAGCAAAAGCGCGGAAGTCTTCGATACGGCCATTGGTACAAGAGCCTAAGAATACATAGTCGATCTTCTTGCCCAACAATGATTCACCCGGTTCGAAACCCATATATTCCAGGGATTTCATAAAAGAAGCTTTCTCCACTTCGCCCATACCTCCGACAGTCGGGATATGTCCAGTGATCCCCATTCCCATACCCGGATTAGTTCCATATGTTACCATCGGTTCGATATCGGCAGCATCAAACAGGATCTCTTTGTCAAACACGGCATCATCGCCGCTCTTCAACGTCTTCCAATAGGCAACCGCCTTGTCCCAATCTTCGCCGCGAGGAGCATTTTCACGTCCTTTGAGATAAGCAAATGTTGTTTCGTCAGGAGCGATCATACCACCACGGGCCCCCATTTCGATAGACAAATTGCACAAAGTCAAACGACCTTCCATCGTCAGACTGCGAATCGCCGATCCTCCATATTCAATGAAATAACCGGTCGCACCGCTGGTCGTCACTTTCGACATGAGATAGAGGGCGACATCCTTCGCCGTTACCCCTTTTCCAAGATTGCCTTCCACACGGATACGCATGGTTTTCGGCTTTGCCTGCAAGATACACTGGGAAGCCATCACCATTTCCACTTCACTGGTTCCGATACCGAAAGCGACAGCACCGACTGCCCCATGGGTAGAGGTATGAGAGTCGCCACAGACAATTGTCATCCCCGGCAAGGTCAGTCCGCGTTCCGGACCTACCACATGAATAATACCATTCCGTTCATCCATCATTCCATAATGAGTCAAACCGAATTCGGCAGCGTTTTTTGCCAACGTATCGACCTGGTTCTTCGAAACAGGATCTTCGATCGGTTTATCCTGATCATGTGTCGGCGTGTTATGGTCCGGCATACAATAGATACGTTCCGGACGGAGCGGTTTCAAACCACGTGCACGCATACCGGCAAAGGCCTGCGGACTGGTTACTTCATGACAGTACAACCTGTCTATATAAAGCTGTGTGGGTCCCTCTTCGATCATCGTCACCACGTGGGAATCCCAAATCTTGTCAAATAATGTATTCATAATTGTCAATTTACTTCACAAATTTATTAATTGCATCGATAAATGCCTCTACAGAAGCCGCTATAATATCGGTATTGGCTGCAAAACCGTAATAACGGTTTCCTTCGTATTCGACCTGCATATGTACTTTACCCATGTCGTCGCTACCTTTGTTGATCGCCTGGATCAGGAATTCCTGGATCGTCATCGTACGGTGGATAATGGATTTCACAGCCTTAATGGCCGCATCGACAGGACCGTTACCGGAAGCGGCTGCTTCGAACTTCTCGCCTGCGATATTCAGACAAACACTGGCCACAGACTGCAAACCGACGCCAGAGGTTACCTGTAGATATTCCAGCTTGATGCGGTGCATAGCTGTACGATCCTTACCGGCAAGCATCAGGACATCGTCGTCGTTGATATCTTTCTTGCGGTCGGCCAATTTCAAGAATTCATCATAGACCTTATCCAACTTTTCCTGAGACAGTTCGACACCCAGCACCTGCAAACGGTGTTTCAATGCTGCCCGTCCGCTACGGGCAGTCAGCACGATTGCATTATCGTCGATACCCACCTCTTTCGGGTCGATAATCTCATAACTCTCACGATTCTTCAAAACACCGTCTTGGTGGATACCCGAAGAATGAGCAAACGCGTTACGTCCGACGATCGCCTTGTTCGGCTGGATCGGCATATTCATCAGGCTTGAAACCATACGGCTGACCCCGTATATCCGGGTTGTGTTAATATTGGTAATAATCTCACGTTCCTTATGACTCTTGAAAATCATAGCGACCTCTTCCAGGGAGGTATTACCGGCCCGTTCGCCAATACCGTTCATAGTGACTTCCACCTGGCGTGCACCATTCAAGACACCCTGTACAGTGTTGGCAGTAGCCATCCCCAAATCGTTATGACAGTGGGTAGAGAGGATAGCCTTCTCGATGCCATCCACATGTTCCATCAAATATTTGATTTTTGCCCCATATTCGTCCGGCAGGCAATAACCGGTCGTATCTGGGATATTGACAACAGTTGCACCGGCTTTAATGACCGCTTCTACCACACGTGCCAGATATTCGTTGTCCGTACGTCCGGCATCTTCACAATAGAACTCGATGTCTTCCACGTATCTTTTGGCATACTTAGTTGCGGCAATAGCTCGTTCCAAAATCTCTTCCTGGTTCGAGTTGAACTTATACTTGATATGATAATCAGACGTTCCGATACCCGTATGAATACGTCCATGCTTCGCATATTTCAATGCATCGGCTGCCACATCAATATCTTTTTCCACCGCACGGGTAAGCGCACAGATTGTAGGCCATGTTACGGCTTTCGATATTTCAACAACACTATTGAAATCGCCCGGACTCGATACGGGGAAACCGGCTTCTATCACGTCTACTCCCAGTTCTTCCAGTGCTTTGGCTACCTGAATCTTTTCAATACTGTTTAACTGGCAACCCGGCACCTGTTCACCATCACGCAACGTCGTGTCGAAAATAAATAATCTGTCTGACATAGTTCTTATCGTCTTAAATTTGTTAATACCTTTTCGTAAGTTGATTGAATAAAAAAAGCCTCTCTCACAAGGAAGTGAGAAAGGCTTTTTCATATCTTAATGCCCAGCAAAGCATACACAGTCTCACTTCCTATCCCGTTCCCAGAGTAGAATAATGTTTAGAGAAATAATGAGACTATTTAGCATTGCCTGTTTCATGTTGTCCTTTTAACTTGTTTTTGTTTGAACGCTGCAAAGATACAGCCTTTTTTCAAACCACCAAATATAATTCGAAGTTTTTTATCGGTATTTTCTTATAAAACGTAAGACAAATACAGCCAAACAACTTCAATTCATAATAAAAAATCTACTAATCAAGCTACATCTCCTATTTTTCAAGGCTTCTTTATGGAGAATTGATCCAACACCTTCCCGTCCACATCCACGACCTCTATTTTCAGTTCTTTCGGATCGGCAGTTGCTTTCAGGACAGCCGTATTGGAATTGACGATAATCGGGAACGGCGTCTGAACCGTTGCATCCTGATGAATGAAACGATGGAGATGGCCGCACAGCATCACATCCGGCTTGGCATCACGCAGCAAAGGCATGAATTTCTGCTCCACTTCCAAGTTTCCATGCCATCCACCAATCGGAGGAATATGGGCTACGACGATCTTAAACGGCGCTTCTTTATATTCTTTGCTATTCAATACCTGGCGCAACCATTCGGCCTGTTCCGTCCGGTATTCGTCGTAAACCGTTATGCCGGCATATTCGATATCGGAATCCGGTTTATCCTCTCCCGTATCGAGGATCACGAAACAGATCGGACCTTGCCGGAACGTGTAGTAGATATTTTCTTCTTTCGGAGAAAAATAGCGCTGGAACTCAGTTGCAAAAGCACCGCGTGTTTCGTGGTTACCTCTTGTATAATACATCGGAATTTCAGAGGCAAACAACTTGGTTGCCGTATCCATAAAACCATCGAAGATATGATTTTCCTCATTGAAGACTGACACCATATCGCCGTTGAAAAGGAAAAAATCCGTCTTTTTCAGATCACATTTGGAAACCAGGTTCGTCAGTACGTCATTCTTGCCATGTATATCATTTATCATTGCAAATGAAACAGAATTATCCTCTGGATCACTTGTCTTGAACATCAGCGGTTTTTTAGAGTAGACATCAGTCGAGGCATAGTTTCCATAGATGATCTTATGTCCGATATGGCTCAATACTTCCTGTACGAAGACGCGATAACGATAGTTCGTCCCCGGTTTAAGCCCTTTAATCTTCACGGTATGGATCGTAGAAGTATTCTTTACTCCATTACGGGCATCATAATATTTAGGACGTTCAGTAGCATAAAAGTTCGTATCATCATCCGGCGCCAACTCCACCCAACCGACAGATGGCTTATCCGACAACCATACGATCGTCACTTCATCAGGCCCCAAATTCTGCAAATAGGGACCATGCACTAACTGGATCTTTGACTCGACCGCTCCTGCAAGGCAAACCGACAGCCAGAGGAACGCTATTAAAATTTGAAACTTCTTCATGATATAATCAGGTAGTATTTATATGTTACAAAAGCAAAAGGACGCCTGTCACTGCCACCAGCGACAAGCATCCCTTTCACAAAAGATAGTAACTCATTGTGATTTATATTGGCAGTGAGCCACACAGGAGTTTTAATTGTTTTCCGGGCGCAATTTGCGAACGACTGCACCTGCACGCCACATTTCGCTTTCGCGCAATGCCGCCAGTTCTTTTTCCAAACCTTCGCGATAATCCGGTTTGCTGTTCGTATCGATAGAACGCTGTGCTTCGTTGCCACAGGCGACTTCCCGATATAATTTCTCAAATACAGGCTTGACAGCATCGTGGAACGGGCCCATCCAATCCAAAGCGCCGCGCTGTGCAGTTGTCGAACAGTTTGCATACATCCAGTCCATGCCGTTTTCTGCGAACAGCGGCATCAAAGACTGTGTCAGTTCTTCCACTGTTTCGTTGAATGCTTCGGAAGGTTCGTGGCCGTTTTCACGCAATGTCTCATATTGAGCTAACAACAAACCCTGGATAGCACCCATCAAAGTACCGCGTTCGCCGGTCAAGTCGGAATACACTTCCTTTTTGAATGTCGTTTCGAACAGATAACCGGAACCGACACCGATACCCAGTGCGATTACCCGATCCCATGCTTTGCCCGTTGCATCCTGGAAGATTGCGTAGCTGGAGTTCAAGCCACGTCCCTGCAGGAACATACGGCGCAATGAAGTACCCGAACCTTTCGGAGCGATCAGGATCACGTCTACATCAGCAGGAGGGATGATGTTGGTACGTTCCTTGTAAGTGATAGCGAAACCGTGAGAGAAATACAACGCTTTACCCGGAGTCAGGTATTTCTTGATGCGCGGCCAGCATTCGATCTGAGCGGCGTCGGAAAGCAGGACCTGTATGATGGTTGCTTTTTCGCAAGCTTCTTCGATACCGAACAATGTTTCGCCCGGCACCCAACCGTCAGCAACCGCCTTGTCGTACGTCTTACCCGGACGTTGTCCTACGATCACATTGAAACCGTTGTCACGCAAGTTCAAGCTCTGTCCAGGGCCCTGAACACCGTAACCGATCACTGCGATTACTTCATCTTTCAACACTTCTCTTGCTTTTTCCAACGGAAATTCTTCGCGGGTTACTACGTTTTCGTCAACACCGCCAAAATTCATTACTGCCATTTTCTTTTTATTTTAAAATGTATTTAATATAATTGTTTCTATTTCCATGTAACGGCAGCGCGACAGATCGCTTTGCCTTCATTACAGATTGCCATATCGTATTTTCCGGAATCAGCCTCCTTCTTATGCAACATGAGTTCCATCCCATACTTGCCTTCAGACTGGTAGGCGATTTCGAAACGTTTGATATCTTTTGTCTTGAACAAATCCAGGTCGAACAGGTCCAAAAGATGTTCCATATACTTAATGCTATTCAAGTGCCCGTTGATGTCGAGGTCACTGTACTTGATGATATATGGGAATCCTTCCGTATCTTGCTCCACAGCCGCAATCTTTCCCGGCTTCTCGATCGGGCAGGGACGGTCTGTGACATAAGCACTCAGCCCGGCAACGTCCAATAAGGTCGGCCGGCGTGTTTCTACATCGATAGCCGCCCAAATAGAGCGGGCATAGCCGAATGTCTTACCACCAGCATCCACCAACTCGAAACAACGGCTGGTAAAGAGGCGGCCGACTTCGTCCACCCAGGTATACAGCGTTATGGGTTCGGACATAGCAGGATATTCGATCATTTCGATTGCCAGACGGGAAAGTACCCAGGCCGTATGCCGTTCCGACATATCGTTGAAGCCGAATCCACGCTCGGCAGCATGGCTGGAAGCGACATGGATCAGGTAGTTCCCGATCATCGGGATCGTGACACGTCCACGGAAATCCAACAGGTACGGTTCTGTGACGAAATGAAATTCTCCTACTTTGTTTTTGTCCATGATTCTACTGTTTAATGGGGGGCGGGCAGACCCCGCCCCCTACGTTATTGTTGCTTGTTTTGTTTTTCCTGTAACTTGCGTTCCATATCGGCCAGCATATCACTCAACCGTTCGACACGGCTTTTGGTGATCGCAACGCGCCCGGAACGGATAAACTGGAGGACACCGATCGTTTCGCTCAACTCTTTGAAGAGAGCCTGCGTCTCATCGTAATGCCCGCTCTTTTCGAGCACGACACACGTTTCGTTCATTTCCAGAATACGGGCGTTATACTTGCGGATCAGATCCTCGACCGTCCCCATTTTGATAAACAGTTCGGTGCTCAGTTTATAAAGAGCGATCTCCTGGAAAACCAGGTCTTCATCCGTATTGTAATAAGCTTTCAGTATATCCACCCGCTTGTCGATCTGCTTCACGACCTTGTCGATCATATCTTCATCGGCAAATGTCGTGATCGTAAACTTGTGTATGCCCTGTATGGCAGAAGGTGAAACGGAAAGCGTCTCGATGTTCAACTGCCGGCGCGTAAAGATAATCGTAATCTGGTTCAGAAGACCTACTGTATTCTCTGAAAAGATAATAACGGTATATAATTTTTTTGTTGTCATAGCTTCACCTCCTTACTTATCTCCTAATATCATATTTGTCACGCTTCCTCCGGCAGGAACCATCGGATATACCATACCACAGGTTTCCACGTTGGCAACCAACACATACGCCCCGTCATGGTTCAACATCTCGGTGATCGCCTCATCCAGTTCCTCCCGTTTTTCCACAGCACGGCTGGCAATGCCGTATGCTTTCGCGATCGCAACGAAATCCGGATTTTCCATGATCGTATTCGAATAACGTTCGTGAAAGAACAACTCCTGCCACTGGCGTACCATCCCTAAAAAATTATTATTGAGGATAATGATTTTCACATCCAGCTTTTCCTGCATGATGGTTCCCAACTCCTGGATCGTCATCTGCATCCCACCGTCGCCGGTAAAGAAGCAGACAGTACGGTCAGGCGCACCGAACTTGGCCCCCATAGCGGCAGGAAGACCGAACCCCATCGTCCCTAAGCCACCTGAAGTAACCACACTACGGGAACGTTTATATTTGAAATAGCGAACCCCCATCATCTGGTTCTGTCCGACATCCGTCACTAAGATAGCATCGTTGCCGGTTGCCTCGGACACTTTTCGGACGACTTCGCCCATTCTCAGCTGACCGCTTGCCGGACACAGTTCCTTTTCGATCACCTTTTCATACTCTTCCTGTGCATCCGGCTCAAACTCGGCATTCCACTCCGGACGTTTCCGTTCTTCCAACAAGGCTGTTATCATCGGGATGGTATGTTTGGCATTTCCGAGCACCTTCACATCAACCGGTACATTCTTCCCGATCTCCGAGTTGTCGATATCCAAATGAATCACTTTTGCCTGTTTGGCGTATGTCTTCAAATCACCTGTGACACGATCGTCGAAACGCATACCGATAGCGATCAGCACATCGCATTCGTTGGTCTTCCTGTTCGGTCCGACATTGCCATGCATACCGAGCATCCCCTTATTCAAAGGAAAATCGGAAGGCAACGCCGACAAACCAAGAACGGTCGAACCGGCGGGAATGTCATTCTTCACCAGAAATGCTTTCAACTCTTCTTCGGCACCTCCCAGCAGGACACCTTGTCCGACCAGGCAGAAAGGTTTCTCCGCTTTATTGATCAATGCAGCAGCTGCCTTGATCCGATCCTGGTTGATATCCGGTTCCGGCTGATAGCTGCGGACATAATCCACTTTCTTATATTCATACTCCACCAATCCTACCTGGGCATCCTTTGCCAGATCGAGCACGACAGGTCCCGGACGTCCGGTAGAAGCAATATAGAAAGCACGTGAAACAGCCCATGCAATCTCTTCCGGTTTACGGATTTGGTAGGCCCATTTGGTGATCGGCTGCGTAATGCCGATCACATCGACTTCCTGGAAAGCATCGGTTCCGAGCAATGGAGAAGGAACCTGTCCGGCGATGACCACCATAGGCGTGCTGTCCATCAACGCATCAGCAATGCCGGTGATGGTATTCGTCGCACCGGGCCCTGAAGTAACCAACGTCACTCCTACTTTACCGGATACGCGGGCATACCCCTGTGCAGCATGCGTCGCCCCCTGTTCATGACGCACCAAAACATGTTTCAATTTATCCCTGTAATCGTACAAACTATCGTAAATAGGGATCGCCTGTCCGCCGGGATAACCGAAAATCGTATCTACTCCTTCAGCAATCAGTGACTTCAGTAAAGCCTCCGAACCGGTTATCTTATGTTTCTCCATATCTCTCTTTATTTTAGTCTTGTGTTTAATCTTCTACAATTCTCACTCCTCCCTTATCAGCCGAACTTACCATCTTGCCGTAGGCTCTCAAAGCTTTCGAGACGACACGCTGGCGATGAGGAGGCGTAAAGGCTTTTGTGCCGCGAGCCTCTTCCTCTTTACGACGCTCTGCCAATTCTTCATCGCTGACCTTCACGTTAATCGTACGTTCGGGGATATCGATTTCGATTATATCTCCGTCTTTCACCAGACCGATTGCTCCGCCTGCCGCTGCTTCAGGAGAGATATGGCCGATGGAAAGGCCGGAAGTACCGCCACTGAAACGGCCGTCTGTGATCAGCGCACACTCCTTGCCTAAATGGCGGCTTTTTATATAAGAAGTAGGATAAAGCATTTCCTGCATACCCGGACCACCCTTCGGCCCTTCGTGTGTGATCACCACCACATCGCCTGAGACGACTTTTCCACCGAGAATGCCTTCGCAAGCCGCATCCTGTGAATCGAATACTTTTGCAGGGCCGGCAAACTTCCAGATGCTTTCATCCACACCGGCAGTCTTGACCACGCAGCCATCCAGTGCGATATTTCCTTTCAGGACGGCCAGGCCGCCGTCTTTGGAATAGGCATGTTCGATGTCACGGATACATCCGGCGGCACGGTCGGCATCCAGCTCTTTATAATAGGTTTCCTGCGATCCCATCTGAATACTGAAACGATGGGCGGGGGCACTCTTATATTTCTTAACCGCCTCATCCGTTACATTCGGGGAGGTGATAGCAAATTTATCTACAGCCTCGGCAAGTGTCATGCCGTCCACACGTTTCACATTTCCGTCCACCAGGCCGCCTTTCAGCAGTTCGTTCATGATCCCCATGATGCCACCGGCGCGGTTTACATCCTGGACATGATAGGTGTGTGTGTTGGGAGCTACCTTGCAAAGGCAGGGGGTCTTGCGGGAGAGCATATCGATATCGTCCATCGTGAAGTCCGCTTCTGCTTCCTGCGCAACTGCGAGCAGGTGGAGAACCGTATTGGTGGAACCACCCATTGCAATATCCAATGACATGGCATTCAGGAAAGCCTGACGGGTGGCGATACTGCGGGGAAGAACCGATTCATCGCCGTCACGATAGTATTTATAGGCATTTTCTACAATCTGCCGGGCAGCATCGCGGAACAACTGCGTACGGCCCACATGCGTAGCGACGATCGTCCCGTTGCCCGGAAGTGCCAGGCCGATCGCTTCGTTCAGACAGTTCATCGAGTTGGCCGTAAACATACCGGAACAACAACCGCATCCCGGACAGGCATTCCGTTCCACCTGTGCGATCCGTTCATCGCTGACCGAAGTGTCAGCCGATTCGATCATAGCATCGATCAAATCCAGATGGCGGTTATCCAACTCACCGGCTTCCATCGGGCCACCGGATACAAAGATAGTCGGGATATTGAGCCGCATGGATGCCATCAGCATACCCGGAGTGATCTTGTCGCAATTGCTGATGCAAACCATTGCATCGGCTTTGTGGGCATTCACCATATACTCGACGCTGTCCGCAATAATATCACGTGAAGGAAGCGAATAGAGCATTCCGTCGTGTCCCATAGCGATACCGTCGTCAATAGCAATCGTATTGAACTCGGCTGCAAAGCAACCCAGCTTTTCGATCTCCGCTTTTACCTGCTGCCCGATCTCATGCAGATGGACATGGCCGGGTACAAACTGAGTAAATGAATTCACAATGGCTATAATCGGTTTGCCGAACTGCTCTTCTTTCAGGCCGTTGGCACGCCACAAAGCACGGGCTCCGGCCATGCGTCTGCCCTCTGTGCTGTATGAACTTCTTAACGGATTCTTCATCATATTATTTGTTATTTTCGAACGGCTCACGAACCGCCCCTATTTTCTTATCCTATTATATATTAAAAAAGCCCTTCTCTGTATGGAGAAAGGCTTAAGAAATATCTTTATACGACTTCACAACTTCTTGCACACCTTTCTCCTTACCTGCTAATGACTAGAAGGACCACCACGAGAATAATATGCAATACATTGTTCATCATCTTTTCTTACGTCTTTATTATTGTTTGACGCTGCAAATGTAGAACAATAATTCATATCACCAAAGAAATTAAAAGAAAAATATCAATTTATCTTACATTTCTCAAGCAAAGAAAGGAAATAGGATTGCAGTTTAATACTTCAACAGGGGTTTCAAAAAGAAAGTTCGGATAGACGAACTGCCCGACTTCGACAATAAGCATATTTGTTTGGTAATAATCCCACACCTTACTGTCAGATTCTCCACTTATTGTATAATTCCTCCAAATGCCCGCTGGTCCAAATCGAAACTCATGCTCATGAAAATCGATTTTCATACCCATGAAACAAAATTTTCCTGCAGGGGTAATATTTTTTAAGAAACATGATTTTAGACAAAATACTGAATACAAGCAATATATAAATATTTGCTTTTTTTAGAGGGGGTTATTGTAAACCGCTACAACTTTGCACCCCTATCCAAAAGCAACAATTTCGCATATATCCGGATATGGATTATCCCCATTGAACATCCGCCCGGATACAGCCTCTTGACACCGATCAATATGTGGCTGGACTTGCTGCGGTTGACTCTACCTGTGCTACCCAGAGGAAATCGAAACAGTTTCTAAATATAATTCGTATCTTTGGCCCCTATCAACAGACAGAACTTATAGATAATGAAACAATACAACTTTGACGAGATCATCGAGCGCAAGGGTACGAACTGTGTCAAGTTCGACAACCTGAAAGAACGTTTCGGAAATGAGCACCTGACCCCTCTTTGGGTAGCCGACATGGATTTTCGGACACCGGATTTTATTGTGAATGCAATCAGGAAACGTTGTGAACATGAGATTTTCGGGTACACATTCGATTCGGATTCTTATTATAACAGTATCATCGAATGGGTACATTATAAGCATAACTGGAAAATCCAACGTGAATGGATCAGTTATATCCCAGGCATTGTAAAGGGAATCGGTTTCGTTTTGCAATGCTTCACCCAGCCGGGCGACAAAGTGATTATCCAGCCACCGGTTTACCATCCTTTCCGCATCGTCCCCGAAAATATGAACCGTAAGGTTGTTTACAATCCGCTTAAAATGGTAGACGGCGTTTACGAAATGGATTTCGAGCAACTTGAATCGGTTATCGATGAACATTGTAAAGTTCTGATTCTTTGTAACCCTCATAATCCGGGCGGTGTCGTCTGGAAAAAAGACACGCTGGCTAAGTTGGCTGAGGTTTGTGCCCAGCACAACATACTCGTTATCTCCGATGAAATACATGCAGAGATGGCCTATCCGCAATATACGCATCATCCGTTTGCGACTGTTTCAGAAACAGCGGCCAACTGCGGTATAACGTTCATGGCTCCGAGCAAGACCTTCAACATTGCCGGAATCGTCACCTCCTACTCGATCATCCCCAATGCGGAAATACGCGAAAAATTCTATTCCTTCATGGAAGCGGGAGAATTCAATGCCGGAACGATCTTTGCCTATACGGCGACAGAAGCTGCTTACACATACGGAGCCGAATGGTTGCAACAAATGCGGATGTATATCACGGAAAATGTCCGCTTCGTAGATGAATATTGCAAATCCAAACTCCCGAAGATCAAGGTCTATCCACCACAGGCATCTTTCCTTGTATGGCTGGATTGCCGTGACCTGAAACTCAACCAGACTGAGCTGGTAAGCTTGTTCCAGGATAAAGCCGGTTTATTACTGAATGACGGAAGCATGTTCGGTCCCGGAGGTGAAGGATATATGCGTTTGAACATCGGTTGTCCGCGTTCCGTCCTGTCTTCCGCACTGGACGCTTTGAAGAAAGCTATAGATAAGAAATAAAAACGTTTGCCTATTTAAATATCGAGATTAAGCAGACAAGTCGGAAATTATGCGTAAATTTGTCATCGTTTTATTTATCACAAATACAATTACAAATGAAAATTACAGCAAATAAGTTCGTTGCAGTTACTTACGACCTGAACGTAGGCGAAGGCGAAGAACGCGAATTGATGGAAAGAGCAACATCCGAAGTTCCTCTGAAATTCGTCTTTGGAACAGGCGCTATGCTCCCCGCTTTTGAAGACGCTCTGAAAGGACTCGAAGTTGGCGACAAATTTAACTTCTCTATAGCTCCGGCTGATGCATACGGCGAGTATGTGGAAGAACACGTACTGGATCTTCCGAAGAATATTTTCGAAGTAGACGGCAAGTTCGACTCGGAAATGATCAAAGAAGGTAACACGGTCCCGATGATGGATTCAAATGGCAACCGCATGAACGGCTCTGTCTTGGAAGTAAAAGAAGATGTAGTCGTTATGGACTTCAACCATCCTCTGGCCGGTGAAACATTGCATTTCAGCGGTGAAGTTATTGATGTACACGAACCGACAGCTGAAGAAATCGCAGCCCTCACAGCTCCGGCAGGTGGATGCGGTTGCGGATGTGACGACTGCGGAAGCGGTTGTGGCGACCATGACCACGAGGGTGGATGCGGATGTGGCGGATGCCACTAAAAAATATCGGTATTCATGGGACGCTGACAACGCAGACGAGCGCAGACAGACGCAGATATATTAATTATCAACAAAATAAATCTGCGTCTGTCTGCGTATTCTGCGTCATCCGCGTCCGGTAATGTTAATTGTCAATTTTAGTAAGGGTGAATACATTCGGAAACATATACAGGCTGACCTCTTTCGGAGAGTCGCATGGCCCCGGGATCGGAGGCGTAATAGACGGATGCCCTGCCGGTATCGAATTGGATACGGCATTTATCCAAAGTGAGCTGAATCGCCGCAAACCGGGACAATCCAAAATCACAACCCCACGCAAAGAGGAGGATGAAGTACAGTTCCTTTCCGGCATTTACGAAGGGAAAACGACAGGTACTCCGATCGGTTTCATCATCTGGAACAAGAACCAACACTCGGCGGACTACGACAATATGAAGAGTGTCTATCGTCCTTCCCATGCAGACTACACCTACCAGACCAAATACGGAATCCGCGACCCGCGTGGAGGTGGACGTTCGTCTGCACGTGAAACGATCGCCCGTTGCGTAGCCGGAGCAATAGCCAAACTGGCTCTCCGCCAAAAAGGTATCCGGATACAGGCATTTACCTCGCAGGTCGGAAACATCAAATTAAACGGCTCGTATACGGATTACGACCTTAACAAGGCGGAAGACACAGCCGTACGTTGTCCTGATCCGGCGACTGCTGAAGAAATGGAAGCTTTGATCGCTGAAGTGAAATCCAAAGGAGATACGATCGGCGGCGTGATCACCTGCGTGGCACAAGGAGTTCCCATTGGTTTGGGCGAACCGGTGTTCGGAAAGCTGCATGCGGCATTGGGACATGCGATGTTGACAATCAATGCCGTAAAAGGTTTCGAATATGGCGACGGCTTCGAAGCGGCTTTATATCGTGGCTCTGAACGGAACGACCGTTTCTTCAATGACAACGGGCACATCAACACTCATACAAACCATTCCGGCGGCATACAGGGAGGTATCTCGAACGGGCAGGATATTTATTTCCGTGTCGCTTTTAAATCGGTTGCCACTATCCTGATGGAACAGGAAACCGTCAATATGGAAGGCGAAGACACGATCCTGAAAGCTCGCGGACGCCATGATCCATGTGTCTTACCCCGAGCTGTCCCCATCGTCGAATCAATGACGGCAATGACACTGTTGGATTATCTACTGATACAACAAGCGAAACGCTTTTAAATGGACAATGGACAACTGACAATTATTTGATACACATTTCAATTGTCAATTGTCCATTATTCATGGTGATACGGTTCGTTATTCAGAATCGTCATCGCCCGATAGATCTGCTCGATAAAGATCAGACGGATCATTTGGTGGGAGAAAGTCATCTTGCTTAAGGATATTTTCTCGGCAGCAGCTTTATAAACGGCATCACTGAAACCATACGGACCACCGACAACAAAAACCAGACGCTTCGGAACCGTATGCGTCTTTCTTTCTATATAGGCAGAAAACTGCATCGAGGTAAATTCTTTTCCTTTTTCATCCAACAAAACCAAATAATCTCCCGGCTGTAATGTTTTCAGAATCAATTCACCTTCTTTCTCTTTCTGTTGGGATTCGGAAAGATTCCTGACGTTCTTAATATCAGGGATCACTTCCATTTCAAAAGGGATATAATGAACCAGACGGTTCTTATACTCATTGATCGCTTCCACAAAATAGCCGGCATCCGTCTTGCCGATCACAATCAGTGCAATTTTCATTCGTTTACATTTTAGAGATTGAGGACGCTAAATTACAGGAAAAAATACATACCTTTGCACGATAATACTCACAAAAAGAGGAGAAAGCTTATGAAACGATTATTTCTGACGTTGGCATTGGTTCTCTCGGTTCTGAGTGTAATGGCTGCCGATATACTTCCTATATCGAATGCTTTTAAAGGAGGCAACGCCTCGTCGCTCAGCGGATCAATGGACAAGGAAGTCGATATGGCCCTACCGGGTTCATCCAAAAAGTGCAACGCAAACGACGCTGTTTCAATGCTGAACACCTTCTTCAGAGGGAACAAGCCGACAGGATTCACAGTCGTCCACCATGCTGATAAAAAAGAAAATGGCTTCTTTGTTGCCAAACTGCCTACTTCATCCGGTGAATATCGCGTAAACGTGACATACCGTGCAGAAGGAAACAAAGCGATAATACAGTCTATCAGAATTGAATAAAAAGATCTTACAAACAATAACATGAACGTACAAGAAACAAAAGAACAACTGATTGCAGAACTGATCCGCCTGGCATTTGCAGAAGATATAGGTGATGGCGACCATACGACTTTATGTTGTATTCCGGCTACGGAAATGGGTAAGAGCCAACTGATCGTGAAGGAAGACGGCGTATTGGCCGGGGTCGAAATGGCTGAACGTATTTTCCACACATTCGATCCGGATCTGAAAATGACGACATTCATCCACGACGGAGCCGAAGTGAAGAAAGGCGATATCGCTTTCGTAGTCGAAGGTAAGGTACAGTCTTTGCTGCAAACGGAACGCCTGATGCTCAATGTCATGCAACGCATGAGTGGTATTGCAACCACGACACGCAAATATGTCAAAGCATTGGAAGGAACGAAAACACGCGTACTGGATACGCGTAAGACAACTCCGGGCCTGCGCATGATCGAAAAAGAAGCGGTTAAAATTGGTGGCGGCGTCAATCATCGTATCGGGCTGTTCGATATGATTTTGCTGAAAGACAACCATGTAGACTTCGCCGGAGGTATTGAAGCGGCCATTACACGTTGCCATCAGTATTTGAAAGAGAAAAACAAGGATTTGAAGATCGAAATCGAAGTTCGTAACTTCGATGAATTACAGGAAGCGATGCGCGTCGGCGGTATCGACCGTATCATGCTGGACAACTTCAATATCGAGAATACAAAAAAAGCTGTCGAAATGGTTGCCGGACGTTATGAACTGGAATCTTCCGGTGGTATCACATTCACCACGCTTCGCGATTATGCCGAATGTGGTGTGGATTACATCTCGGTCGGAGCACTGACACACTCTGTCAAGGGGCTGGATATGAGCTTCAAGGCTTGCTGAAAAACTTTAGTTGGGGGCGAGCGACCTCGCCCCTACGAAATACGCGTTACGACGTCACCCCGTAATTGGTATTGCTGATTGCTCTCCGGGCATGTGGCGATACCTTTTTCATTGAAGGAGAGGCGATGCCCGTATTCGCTCACCCAACCGATCCGGCGGGAAGGGTTGCCAACTACCAAAGCGTATGGCGGAATATCTTTGGTCACTACGGCTCCAGCACCGATCATGGCATATTCGCCGATCGTATGGCCGCAAACGATCGTTGCATTCGCACCGATAGAAGCACCTTTACCGACATACGTCTTCAAATATTGGTCTTTACGGGAAACGGCACTGCGGGGATTGATCACATTTGTAAAAACGCAGCTGGGTCCTAAAAAAACATCATCCCCGCAAGTCACGCCGGTATAGATGGAGACATTGTTTTGTACCTTCACATTATTCCCTAAAACCACCAGAGGAGAGATCACGACATTCTGCCCGATATTACAATTCCGGCCGATTGAGCATCCCGGCATAATATGAGAAAAATGCCAGATGTGTGTGCCGTCTCCGATCGTGCATCCGGGATCGATAACGGCTGTTTCATGTGCCTTGTAAGTTTCCATTTACTTATATATTAAGAAGATTGTCGGTTTCTTGCTCAGATCAGGAACTTTTCCGGCCCATTCTTTAACAGGACGCGTATGGATATATTCATCTTCGCAAGTGATATTCGAAGCAATACACAATTTGGTCGAAGGGCGGCACGTACGGATCAACTCCTCCGCCAATTTATTATTGCGGTAAGGCGTTTCGATGAACAACTGCGTCTGGTTCTCCGAATAAATGCGCCCTTCCAGCTTCTTGATCGCATTCGTACGCTGTGAAGCATCGATCGGCAGATAGCCATGAAAAGCAAAGCTCTGCCCGTTAAAACCGGAACCCATCACCGACATCAGGATCGAAGAAGGGCCGACCAGCGGAACCACCTTGTAACCTTTACGCTGTGCAATCGCCACCACATCCGCACCCGGATCGGCAACAGCCGGACAACCGGCCTCAGAGATCACACCAACCGACTCGCCTTTGGCCAAAGGGGCCAGATAGCCGGTAACCTCTTCAGGCGACGTATGCTTGTTCAGTTCATAAAAGACAAGATCGTCTATCACGATAGAGGGTTCTGTTTTTTTCAGGAAACGGCGTGCCGTACGCACATTTTCAACAATGAAATGACGGATGGAAAGGATGACATCCCGGTTATATTCGGGAAGCACCCGGCGATGTTCAACGTCGCCAAGCGTGACGGGAATGAGGTAAAGAGCGGACATGAATTTATGATTTATGATTTATGATTTATGATTTATGACCATGATAAAAAAGGCGACATGGCCATAAATCATAAATCATAAATCTTAAATCTTACGCAAAAGTAGTATTTTTGCCGAAAACAAGCGAAAAGAGATGGCACTTCCGATAGATTTTATCACACGTACCCGCGCATTGCTGGGAAATGAGTTCGACAGTTTCGAAGCGGCGTTGCAGGCCGATGTCCCCGTCAGCATCCGTATCAACGAAAAGAAAGGCACTCCTGCTCCGGTAGCCGATATTCCTGGTAACCGGGTGGCTTGGTGCGATACAGGCTATTACCTGCCTGAAAGGCTTTCGTTTACCTTCGATCCGCTCTTCCATGCCGGCGCCTACTACGTACAGGAAGCGTCGTCCATGTTTCTCGAACAGGCGATCCGCAGTCATGTGAAAACGCCTGTCCGATGTCTCGACCTATGTGCCGCTCCGGGAGGTAAATCAACTCATCTGGCGGCGTGCCTGCCGGAAGGGAGCCTGCTGGTCAGCAATGAAGTGATCCGTAGCCGGAGTCATATACTTGCGGAAAATATCGCCAAGTGGGGAAATCCGAATTGCATCGTGACAAACAATGATCCGAAAGAGATCGGCTGCCTTACGCATTTCTTTGATGTGATCATCGCCGACGTGCCCTGTTCCGGCGAAGGTATGTTCCGCAAAGATACCGATAGTACAGGCGAATGGAGTATCGCGAACGTCGAACTCTGTGCCGGACGCGGACGCCGCATCATCCACGATGTCTGGAACGCACTGAAGCCCGGTGGTCTACTGATCTATAGCACCTGTACCTACAACACGGAGGAGGATGAAGAGAATATCCATTATATAACGGAAGAATTGGGAGCCGAAGCACTGCCCATCCCCATAAAGGACGAATGGCAAATCACCGGCCCATTGAAATATAACCATCCGGTCTACCGTTTTTTCCCGCACAAGACCAAGGGCGAAGGTTTCTTCCTCGCCGCCCTGCGCAAAGCGGATGGCGAGACGGAAGAGATCCGGTTCAAAAACAAGAATAAAAAAGAAAAGGGGAAAACTGCTCCTGCCATCCCGAAAGCTGTCCAATCCTATCTGTCGGACACGTCTTCTTTTTCACCCGAATGGAGCGGTAATATCCTGAGGATGCTCCCCGAATCCGCTCGGGACGCATCCCCCCTGCTTCGCGAGCACCTGCGCATTCTTTCGGCCGGCATCTGTATCGGCGAGACGAAAGGAAAAGATTTCATCCCTGCCGAAGAACTGGCACTCAGCACGGCTCTGTGCCCGGAAGCTTTCCCCGTGGCTGATTTAGATTGGGACGATGCGATCCGGTATCTGAAAAAAGAAGCTCTCCTCCTGCCTGCCGGCACAGAGAAAGGCTACGTATTGGTCCGTTACAAAAAGTTTCCGCTCGGTTTCACCAAACATCTCGGCAACCGTGCCAACAACCTTTATCCACAGGAATGGCGCATCCGCACGGGGTATGTACCGGAACAGGTAAAGACGTTCGGATAATGAATGTTGCACAACATAATAAAAACATTGTCATTCAAGCGGTTCATCCCTATAATAAACAGTAATTTTATACCGAACAAAATATAAACAGTATGGCAACAAAAAGCCACAAATGCACAGACAAATTCATGACACCAGGTAACACAATGGAGGTCGTTCAGGCGAGACAGTACTTTTTTTAGTTTTCCAAATAAGAGTTCTCTTTTATTCACATAAATTCTAAATCTTATGAAAACAACTATTTTACAATCATTATTCAAAATTGCCTTGCTACTATTCGGCATGGTGGTCGGGTTCGGATGCGACGATTCGGACAATCCAGGTGAACGAGAACAAGAAGGGATGGATATTTCCTGTCAATTAGTCAAAACCGTGGAAAACGGAGTCGAAATCGAGTACCCGATGGAGATTGCCCCCAGTTTAACATTGAAAAAGGATCTGACTTTCGAAGGGAACGCTGTATGCAACAAATTCCAAGGATGTTACAAGTATGAAGACAATGGCAAATTCATAATCGAGGACTTCATGATGACAGAACTTGCCTGCATTTCCCCCTATGCCGAAGCTGATTCGATGTACATAGGTTATTTTGGAAAAATCTCTTCTTTCAAGCAAGACGGAGAGAGCATCAGGTTTTATTTCGGGGAAGACAGCTATTTGGAATATAAAGTTCACTTATAAATGAAAAGTACCTCGTTCCCGCGCTTGACACGAGAACATATCAAAACTGAGCATATCGCCGATTGATAAGGCTGAATTAATGTAAAATGCCATTCAAGGGATTTATTCACTTTTCACCACCTCTGCCGGATTACTGTTAGCCGCCCTCAACACCTGTCCCAGTACGGTAAGTAGCACCACTGCGATCACCCCCGTGAGTACTCCTGCAAGTAGCCATCCAGGGATATCCGTGCGATAGGCATATCCTTGTAGCCAGTTGTTCATGGTAAAGTAAGCCAGCGGAAGTGCAAAGACACCGGCGATGACCACTTGCAGCGTATATTCGCGGAAGAACATACGAACGATCGTTTCGGCTTCAGCACCAACTACCTTACGGATGGCAATCTCTTTTCGACGACGGCGAGAAGCGGCAGAGGCCACAGCATAGATACCAAACAATGAAATCAACAGGCAAACAACCGCCAAAACGGAAAACATTTTCAGACCGACCTGTTCCGAACGGTTAAGGCGGTCATACAAATCACCTATCGGTGTCAAATGGGCATCAGCCAACGTAACGTCGACTTCGGGAAGAATCTCCATAATCCGACGGATCGCCTCCATCTCCTTTCCGGGAACAATGCGTAAATACAAAATATTGAACAACTGTGGTGAAGGAAAGAAAAGCGCAGGCTGGATACGGTTGCGAAGTGACAACAAATGGAAATCTTTCACCACACCCGCCACTTCATAATCGGCTACAGAATCCTCTTCGAACACCGGCATACGGATAACTGTCCCCACCGGGTCACGAAGCCCCATTACACGGACCGCCTCCTCGTTGAGGACCACCTTTTGCATCTCTCCTTCCTCCCACCACTTCCCATGAAGCAGTTTCAAACGGAACGTCGAGGCAAAACACTCGTCTACAGGAAGCAGAAAAAAAGAGCTGTTCGCAGAAAATTGCTCTCCCGGCCATTCCACCCGATTCGACAGACAATAAGGCAGTACTTCATGGCGAGGTTCGAAATAAGCATCGGTCAGAATTTCGATTTGGGGAACAGTTTTCAACCTGTCTATCAAAGCAGCTTCCACTTTTCCCGAATAATCCTGAAATCCGGACAACTGTACGATTCCGTTACGGTCAAACCCCAAATCTTTGTGATTGACAAAACGCATCTGCATCATTACGACGGATGCGGCAAGAATAAACACGACACTGACAGCAAGTTGTAAGGTCACAGCCATCCGCCTCAGCACCGGCTGCCTCCTACTCTCCCTTTCCGACAGAGACAGCATAGCCAAACGGCTTAAGCGCCAAAAAGCAACAACACCGACAAGCAGTATTGAGCTCCATAATACGGCACTGCAAGCCAGAAAGAACAGAATCAATTGCGACACCCCTATTTTAATACCCAACAAGCCAGAAAAAGCAGGACGGACAAGTATTATCAGGAAATAGGACAGCAGAAAGGCAATCAGAGTCGAACAAGCCAGTTCAAAAAGCATCTGCCGGATCAACTGGCCTCCCGTCGCCCCGTTCACTATGCGCAAATGCAACTCTCGGAGGCGCTGGCGGAAAAAGTCGAGATGCAAGTTTAAGAAATTGAATACCGTTGACAACAGCAACAATATCCCGGAGGCGACAAACAGACCTATGAAATTCAGTGTAAAGGGAGCATCCGAGTTCAGATGGTGACGGATATCGCCAACAGGTAATATCCGCAACTCAACATTGGGGTTACTCCCAGAACGGGAAGCCAAATCACGCACTTGCTCTGCCAGTGCCCCAGCATCCGCATGAGGATTCAGCTTCACATACAAATCAAAGATAAAAAAACCCCATTGTTGTTTTTCATCTATTCCGGCAAAGTGTTTGACCATATCGCTGTAAATAATCGCATCGAATGAGAAATTCGAGTTGGCCGGCGGGTCTTTCACCACAGCCGTGACCGTATAGGGAGGCCAATCCGCCCTTATCGTATTCTGCACCTGCTGCCCGACCGCTTTTTCCGGATCACCGAACAAGCGGATAGCCATTGTTTCCGTAAGCACGATATTATCTATGACTTGTAGCGGATGTTCGGCATCACCACAAACAAACTTCTGTGGGAAAACATTGAAGAAAGCATTCTCGGCATAAAGCATGCGCAACCGGACATACGGAACATGATCAGTACGACAGTTCTCCTCCTGCCCGGTTATGCAAACAGCAGAAGCTTCTACTGCCGGAAACTGTTCGTGCAATGCCTTCTCATAAACTTTCGAAAGGCTTTTGTTCACATTTCCGGACTGTTTATCTATGGCATAAACACGATAAATATCCTCCGCTTCCGGATAGAAACTGTCGTAAGACGTTTCGTAATGCAGCCAATAAAGGGCCGGGACAAAACAAGCAAGCCCGAATGCCAAACCGAAAATACCGGTCAGCGACTGTGTCTTGTATTTCCACATATTGCGAAAAGTGATTTTCAGATAAAGTGCCAACATAATACTATCACATTTAAAGTATAAACATTTTAATCCATGCAAAACGTATAAAGCGAAGCTTCGCCACGTCGGAGCAGTTTTGCTTTTTTTGTGTTGGGGGCATAGACGAAGGTTTCCGTCACGACAACCCGCTGGTTCTTTTCATCGAGATGAGCATGGCTGACAAACGGCCCGCCCATCATATCGCCTTCCATCTCCCATAAGCCTCGCACGACTCCACAGTATTCCCCGTTCTTCGAGATTGCTTCGTAAGAGGGAGTAAAACGCTTTTCGGTCGTCATATAAGAACCGGGAAACGCACCCTGTATATGTTCTCCCAAAACGGAATCACGCATGGCGACCAGATAATCCAACGTAAACGTGCGTCCGCTGACATAAGGAAAACTATACACGACCATATCGATCCGTCCTCTCGTGCCATGATCAGTCACCCAAAAGAAGTCTGCCGTATCTTTGTAAGAACACATCTCTTCCGGAGCATACAGCTGCGCATTGAAACGTGCCCTCACTTTGTCATTCACCCAGACGCTATGCGAACTTTCCAGATAATCGGCCTGCCGTTCCCGTTCTTTCTCTCCCAACCAAGCAACCAATGATGTGCCTTGTTTTTCCAAGTATTCAGCCAAAAGCCGGGAAGAAGGAGCGTTGAGCGTAACCACTTCCTGCCCCGTAGCCCACCGGTCTTTTTCCTTATGTACAGACACCTTTGTATAAAGGGCTTCATCGATCCGGACATGGATAATGTTGCGGACATAATGCAGCAGACCGTTAAACTGGGAAGGCTCGGCATACGTCACCCGCATGGCCGGCTCATTCTGCGGCAGTCCCGGAATAGGAGCAGTCAGTTGGTCGTACAGTGACCGGCCCGCTTCCCCTTTCCACGCATCTTTGTCCATTACAACCAATACTTCATAAGCAAAACCAGTTGCCCGCTTCATAAAGATAGACTGTTTAGCCGGTTTGGATGACCGATTACAAGCGGTCCCCCCTATCAGGGCGATCAGAATCAAAGTTAATAGAAATCGCGTTCTCATATCATTCCTCCATTAGATTATCTTAAAAAACTAAATTTACACGAAACAAAGATAGAGAGGAAGAAAAAGAAAGAAAAGAGACGATGCCGGACAAGTGAAACACCGGATAACAAACTAATATACAACTATATAAACCAATCAAAAAGTAACAAATATCCAATTTGGCGGACAATCCATCTCTTTCCGGTCCTTAATAAAGACGAATAAATTGATCCAAATCGACCTTCTCATCCAGCCGGAGCTTCTTCTTCAACCGGTTTTTCGATTTGGTCAGTGCTTCCGAAGTATTATTGAAAACAGCCAATTGTTCCTTCCGCGAGAAGTTCCATTTGACCAGACAGCAGATTTCCTGTTCATGGCGGGTAATCCCTCGCTTCTCCTTCAAGTCGGACAAGACATGGTGGAAAAGGATATCGGTCAGATGGAACAGCCCATTCCATTCCTCGCGGGTAAGGTTCGTGCGAAGCGGATCCTCTTTCAACTGGACCAGCATCGAAAGGGAATCGGACTGGCATTCGTTTTCAACCGATAAGGAGGTAATTATCCGCTCGCTCTCCCGGAGTTTCTGCTGGTAGAACTCAAGGTCAGACATCCGTTCCTTATAGTGTTCGGATTCGGATGCCGAATGCAACAAGTCTTCTTCCAACTGCTTCACCTGCCTGGCATATTCGTAACGTTCCTTTTGCCAACGGCAGATAGCCGCTTTATTCCGTTTCAGCTTCTCCTTCACCAACCGAAAGCGTTCTTGTCTGCCACCCGTACGAAACCCGACCGCAAATCCGAGCAAGGCTCCTGCGATCAGGGCGACAAAACATAAGGTAAATAATGCGAATGTCCAGGAAGAAGGAAGATCCATACCGTCTATATTTTGTTTTTCAGATATTCATAAATTGCCAGTTGTGCCCGGACTTTCACCGGGTTGTCATCCCGTTTGAAATTGTTATGTAGATGTTCGTCGATCAAACAGGCTTTTACATTATCTTGCAACTGGATATTCAGGATATCTATGATATTTCGCTTAATCTCCGCATTCAGAATCGGGAAAGCAGTCTCTATACGCCGATTCAGGTTCCGGCGCATCCAATCGGCAGAAGTCAGGAACAGCTCCTCTTCACCGTCATTATAGAAGTACCAGATGCGAGAATGTTCCAGAAACATATCCACTATACGAGTAACCTTGATATTCGCACTGAACGGACGGTTCGGAACCAGGCAACAAATCCCCCGGACAATCAGGTCGATTTCCACCCCGTTCTCACTCGCATTATACAGTTCATTGATCATATTCTGATCATGAAGTCCGTTCATCTTCAATATGATGCGGCCTTTACGCCCAGCCTTCACATGTTCGATCTCCCGATGGATCATACGAGTCAGTTCCGGCACCATATTAAAACGGGCAACCAGCAGGTGGCGGAATGTCGGATCGGTCAACTTCCCTTCCAGCACTGCAAACACTTTGTTTATGTCGGTTATCAATTCCGAATTCGAAGTCAGCAACGCCATATCAGAATAGATACGTGCCGTTTTTTCATTGAAATTACCGGTACTCAGATAGGCAAAATCCCTCCGCTTACTGCCGTCTTCCGTATCTTTTCGCAGGATAACCGCCACTTTTGCATGCACTTTCAAGCCGGGAATGCTATAGATAATACGGATACCTGCCTGCTCCATCCGTTCAGCCGTACTCATATTGTTCTCTTCGTCGAAACGAGCTTTTAGCTCTACAAAGACCGTCACCTTCTTCCCATTCTGCGCAGCACTGATCAACGTGTTGATAACGGCCGAATTCTCCGCCACCCGGTATTGCGTGATTTTAATTTCATCCACTTTCGGATCAAAAGCCGCCTCCATCAGGAAACGGATCAGGTAGTCGAAAGACTGGTAAGGAAAATGCAACAGGATATCCCGCTTTTTCACTGCCCGGAAGACAGAGCCCATCTCGTCCAGGAAAGGCACACGCATGGGAGACGGAACCTGTTGTTCCAGCTCTTTCCCCTTCGGATTCGGCAGCTTGATCAGGTCCTGCAAGTTGTTATACCGTCCCCCCAATACCAGATCGTCCGTGGTAATACCAAAGGCACTGCATACAAACGCCAGAAAATCTTCAGGCATATTGCTATCGTACATAAACCGGCTCAAGGCACCAATCTTACGCTTTTTCACTTTCTTGCGAATGTTTTCCACGATATTCCCTCCTTTCTCGTCATCCAGGTAAATATCAGCATCTCTTGAAATCTTGATGCTGTAACAACTCTCCACCACATAGCCGGGGAAGATACTGGACAAATTGGCCCGGATAATATCATCGATAAACATGATATAATGTTTCCCTTCATGCGTGGGCAATTCAATAAAACGGGGCACTTTTGCATACGGGATTTTCATCAGGGCATAATAATAGTCCGGCACATAATCCGGATCAGCCATCCGCTTGCTCTTTTTCATCATCCGGATAACCAGATAAAGACGGCGGTCACGTATGAACGTACGGATATCCCCCGCCTGTATCATGACTGGCGAAAGGAAAGGAAACACCTCTTCGTTGAAAAAATTATGCACAAATTCCTCATGAAACGGTTCCGGCCGGCTGTCCTGATACAAATAAATATCCTGCCGGTTCAATTCTTGCAATACTTTGGAGAAGATACGATAATATTCGCGCTGCTGCCGATTCACCTCTTCTGTGATTTCGGCAAGTGTCTCTTCGGCTTCCGCTCCGCTTTCTTCGGTAAAGTTCTTTTTCATGATCACTCCCCGATGCTCGGCAACCCTGATTTCGTAAAACTCTTCGAGATTGGACGAATAGATCGACAAAAACTTGATACGCTCATAGATAGGGAGCGTTTCATCCTCCGCCTCCAGCAAAACGCGATAGTTAAAGGACAACCAGCTAATATCACGTTTAAAGTATTTATGTGAATTCTCCATCGTATTATTATCTTCGGTCGGTAAATATAAATACTTTTGTGAGATAAAAGAAATTGTTATGCTTAAAATAGGACTTCTTTCAGATACCCATGCCTGGTGGGACGACAAGTACGCGGAATATTTTTCGGAATGTGATGAAATCTGGCATGCAGGAGACATCGGTTCGGACGGATTGGCGGCACGGCTGGGTACCCTGAAACCACTTCGTGCCGTATATGGTAATATTGACGGGCAATCACTCCGGCTGCAATATCCGCAAATCGCCCATTTCAAAATCGAAGAAGTAAACGTGATGATGACGCATATAGGAGGCTATCCCGGCCGTTATAACCCGCTTATCCGGAAAGAGTTGTACGACACCCGGCCCAATCTTTTTATTGCCGGACATTCGCATATCCTGAAAGTTGCTTTCGACAGAAGTTTGAATTGTTTGTATATCAACCCGGGAGCAGCCGGTAAAAGCGGGTTTCATCAGGTAAGGACTCTGGTACGTTTCGTAATAGACGGGAAGCAGATCAAAGATTTGGAAGTTATTGAATTGGGCAATCGGTAAGAGTGCAACCATTTGCACCCTTACCGATTCTAACAATTGGCACAGCAGAAATTTTCTGCCAACAGGACAGTGTTTTGCAAATAAGCAAACTCCTGTTCAAAATACTCACTGAAAACACCTGAACTCAGATTTTCTTCAATCTGTTTGGAAGTCCAGAGTTTTCCATTCGGTTGTTTGATCTGATCCATTACCTCTTCTGAGCGCACACACATCACATACAGGTTCACCAGATGTTTCACCTTTTCGTTCTCAAATGTGTACCGAATCAGGAAGCGGGGCATGGCATCGTCTTTCTCACCCAAGCCACCCATTGTTTCACGCACTGTACTTTCTATACTATGGCGGAACAAAACATAGCTGTAAAACGGATAGTCGATCGTATCAGGAGATACAAAAGACTTCTTCCCCCTATTTACCAGATAAAGCATTCCCTGGTAAATAACAGCTACACGTACGACAGGATGATAATACTTTTTTGGTAACGAACGACTTACAGATCGGGCTATGCAACCAATCACCTTTCCTCCGTCGTTCAAAACAGGCAACCACATTTCTTTTCGAAGGCTGCCTTGCATCATCGAGATTCTTATCTGTTCATACAGAATCAAAAATACTCCGATAACGATCCCAAGCTCCCTATATAAAAAACGCTCCATACGCACGCTCTGCATCGTTTCGGGCAGAATACTGTATACCAAAATGATAAACAGATGCAATGTATAGAGATTCTGGATGAGCTGGGCGACAAAAAAGAATTCATTTAATGTAGTACGCATCAATGTCCGCTTGTAAGTCGGATGCTGAGAAGTCCGGATTCGCCGCAATATTGTCCGTTTGGCAAACCCCAAAAACGCCAATACCACCACCAACAAAACTTCTGTTATTAACGGAGAATAAATAAACAACACCGGCTCAAGCCGAAGGCAAAGAAAAATCGAATAAAGAACTAATGTTGTCGCAGCCGGTAATAACAAAAATTGATAAACCTTATCCTTACTCAGGATCTGAAACAAAAAAATACAAACGAAACAAAAGGTAACGCCGATTATGAAGGATAACAAATATGAAAAATAATTATCCAAAAACATAAACAGCAACAATGGCACTAAGCCTATGGCCTGATTATCCAGGCCTCTCTTCACTTTGTTCATACCCTTTTCCCCTTTTTTCCCTTTATAACATAACAAATTGTACAGAGAAATGTTCTCGCCATCATACGTGTTTTTCAGCGTGATAAGAGGAACGGACCAGTGGAGCGCTCTCCACCTTTTTGAACCCTTTTTGTAAAGCAATTGATTTATAAGACTCAAACTGTTCGGGCGTAACATATTCTTTCACCGGAATATTTTTCCGGCTTGGCTGCAAGTATTGCCCGATTGTCAAGACGGAGACGCCGGCAGCCCGCACGTCATCCATTAATTCGCAAACCTCCTCGACTGTTTCACCCAGGCCTACCATTATACCGGTCTTAGCTACGACGCCTTGTGCGGCTATACGCGCAAGCACGGAGAGGCTTACCTCGTACTTCGCTGCGCTACGCACCTCGGGACTGATACGGCGAACAGTTTCCATATTATGGGATATTATTTCAGGAGCGGCTGCCACCACTTTATCCACCAGTTCCAACCGTCCCTGAAAGTCGGGGATTAAGACCTCTACCGTCGTTTCCGGATTGACCGCTTTTATCGTACGGATCGTATCAACCCAATGCTGCGCACCCAAATCAGGCAAATCATCCCGGTCGACAGAAGTAATGACCGCATGTTTCAATTTCATCAGCCGGATGCTTTCCGCCACATTCGCAGGTTCCTTCGGGTCCAACGGGAGCGGCTTGCCAGTCAACGTATTGCAAAAACGGCAAGAACGCGTACAGATATCTCCCGCAATCATAAAGGTAGCCGTCCCCCTACTCCAGCACTCTCCCATATTCGGACATTTCCCGCTGGTGCAGATCGTATGTAGGCAGTGGGATTCAACGATGCTTTTTGTTCGTGTGAACTGTTCGTTCCCACCCAGCCGGATTTTTAACCAATCCGGCTTTCTCAAATGTTTTGACATTATAAGTTACAAATTATCAAATAAAAAGTTAGACATTCTGGTATACAGATGATAGCGGGTGTTTCCACCGTAGATGCTATGGTTACGGTCTTTGTAGACCTGCATTTCAAACTGCTTTCCGGCTTGTACCAAGCTTTCGGCATAATCCATTGTCTGCTGGAAATGCACATTATCGTCGGCTGTGCCATGAATCAACAACAACTTCCCCTGCAAATCCTTCGCCAGACGGATCGGTGAAGTAGCGGCATAACCTTCAAAATTTTCTTTTGGCGTACGCATAAAGCGTTCCGTATAGACAGAATCGTAATATTTCCAATCAGTAGGAGGTGCAACAGCAATACCGGCTTTAAAAGTTCCGTTGCCAACACTCATGGCCATCAGCGTATTGTAGCCACCGAAACTCCATCCCCAGATAGCTATGCGGCTCTTGTCGACAAACGGCAATTTACCTAAAGCCTGTGCCGCTTCCACCTGGTCCCTGGATTCCAGTTCTCCCATCCGCAGATAAGTACACTTACGGAAGGCTTCTCCACGGGCGCCTGTACCACGTCCGTCCACACAGACCGTAATAATCCCGTTAGCCGCCAGATATTGTTCCCAGTCAAAGCCATATTTATCCAACACCTGCTGGGAGTTCGGACCACTATACTGGAACATTAGAACCGGATATTTTTTCGATTCATCAAAGTCGACCGGTTTCACGATCCATGCATTCAGTTCATAATCGGAAGCTGTACGCACTTTGATAAACTCTTTCTTGGCATATGAATAACCAGCCAGCTTATCGACCAGACGAGCGTTATCCTGAAGGATCCGCAGGACTTTATTCGACTTCGTCTCGTTTACGGTAATTTTGACCGGCGTATTCGCATTTGAATATTGATTTACATAATAAGCGAAGTTATCGCTGAATGTTGCATTATTCGTTCCTTCCTGCGTGGAAAGTTTCGTCTTTACTCCTTTCGCATCGATTTTATATATAGCACGCCGGATCGGACTTTCTTCGGCCGATTCATAGTAGACCGTCTTTGTCGCTTCATCATACCCCAGGAACGCTGTCACATCCCAATTGCCCTTCGTCACCTGGCGCTGCATGACACCCGTAGGAGAATACAGATAAATATGCGCATAGCCATCCTGTTCGTTCACATATGAGAAACTGTTCGCATAGAAATGGATAGAGTTCAACCATTCCGAATCGACATATGCCTTATTTTCGTCACGCAGGATCAAACGGAAAACACCGCTTTTAGGATTCGCATAATACATATTGAAAACATTCTGATGACGGTTCAAGGTCATCACAGCCAACTGATCGTCATTATTCGTAAAAACGATCCGCGGAATATAGCTATCCGCCTCTACCGGAACTTTCAGTTCTTTCGTATCTTTCGTCGCCACGTCATAAGAATGCAACGTAACTTTCGAATTCTTCTCACCGGCCTTCGGATATTTATAATTATAATAGCCGGGATATAACCCATCTCCGAACATCTGCATCGAATATTCGGGCACTTCCGATTCGTCGAAACGCACAAAAGCCAATTGTTCACTGTTCGGCGACCAAGCCATCAGGTTCGTTACGGCAAACTCTTCTTCATAGACCCAATCAGTAATACCATTCAGGATTTTATTCAGCTCACCGTCTTTCGTCACCTGGACTTCCGTATCGTAATCGAATTTACGAATCCATATATTATTGTCACTCACATAAGCGACCATCCTCCCGTCCGGCGAGAATGTCGGAATCATTTGCTTGCCTTTCGAATCTGAAATCGGTTTCACATAATTACGGCGCACATCGTAGTCATACACATTCGCCTTGAATGAACGGCGATAAATCGGTTCCGTATCGCGCCATACAAGAATATGGTGTCCGGTGCTGCTGATCGTATATCCGTCGAACTTGTCAAACGTACACTCACGCGCTTTCCCTGTATTGAATAAAGTATCGACCGGATTTCCAGTGCGATAAGAATATTTTATAATCATGTTGCGAGCATCGTTCATCGCCGTATAATGCTCGCCGTCAGGCATAGAACGCATTTCTCCAATATTAGTAACCTGGCGGAACTGACCGTCTGTAATTTCTTTTAAATCGACACGTTTGCTCCCATTCTGGGCTGCCAGGCTCCCTACCAGCAGGAACGAAAGTAAAGCACCAAACCCTAATCGTTTCATGTATGATTCTATTTTTATCTTAATATTTCAGTTAGAACGGATTGCAAAGTTACTATATTCTTGCCGTATTTGGCAGAAAATTGTCAATGATTAAAGGATATTTGTGTAGAACAAAGGCTTCCGGATATCATTTTATCAAATTATTAACCACCGGACATTGCCCTTTAACCATTATAAATTACCTTTGCCCTTATGGAAAACAGCAAACCATATCGTGATTTCGGAGACTTCTTGCGGGAAGTATTCCCTTATAAAGTGCAAAAGATATCGATCAATGCCGGCTTCACCTGTCCCAACCGTGACGGGACGAAAGGTTTCGGCGGTTGTACCTACTGCAACAACCAAACATTCAGCCCGGAATACTGCCATACCGAAAAAAGCGTAACGGAACAACTGGAAGCAGGCGTTCGCTTTTTCTCCCGTAAATATCCGGAGATGAAATATCTGGCCTATTTCCAAGCATACACAAACACGTATGACAAACTGGATTCATTGATCTCCAAATATGAAGAAGCCCTCGCCTGTCCGGATGTCGTCGGACTGATCGTCGGAACACGCCCGGACTGTATGCCGGACGCGCTACTGGATTATTTCTCCACTTTATCCCAAAAGAAGTTCGTGATGATCGAATATGGCCTGGAGAGCACGCTGGACCGCACCTTAACCCGTATCAACCGGGGACATACACATGCCGAATCGGAAGAGACTATCCGTCGCACGGCGGCCAGAAACATCTACACGGGAGCCCACTTGATCTTAGGCCTTCCGGGAGAAAGCAGGGAAGAGATATTGCACCATGCCGACATTCTGTCCGCCCTTCCTCTCACGACGCTGAAGCTCCATCAATTGCAGCTTATCCGAGGTACGCGCATGGCCAGGGAACAAGCGGAACATCCTGAACAGTTCCATCTCTACACCGCCGATGAATACATCGACCTGGTCATAGACTTCATAGAACGATTAAACCCCTCTATTGTCGTAGAGAGGTTCGTATCACAATCCCCAAAAGAGTTGCTGATTGCACCAGATTGGGGACTTAAGAATTTTGAATTTACAGCCAAGGTAAATAAACGTATTTCAGAACGAAATGCGCGGCAGGGGCGTCTGCTCAATCCTCCTTCTTCGGAGCCAGTTCTCCCTGGTATGTGATATTCTGCCTATTAGTCGGCGTTACGCTTATGATCGCGGAACCATTTGAAAATACTTGCATATCGAAACGGAAAGTATCTTCTTTGGTACGGGCTACGAATTTAATTCGAGCGGTCCCCTTCTTATCGAAGGTTGATTGATAATCGGTAATTGATTCTTCAAAACGCATCCCGTCGCCTCCACCATACGGCAAAGAATATGCCCTGCCGAAATAAGGCAGATAAGAAATCGCCGAGTCACCGCGCATTTCAAGAGAATAAGGAGTCGTCAGATTAACCGTACGTCCTCCCATTGGCAACGCCCGGTCCACCTCGATCGTAAACCGGCCGTTTTCTATCATTTCTTTTATCTCTTTTGCTTTCTGTTCCTTCCTCTCTTTCTTACTTTGAGAATAAAGGGATTGCCCCCCGAAAAAAAGGACAATCCCCACAAAAAAGAATAACCTAATGTTCCTCATATAACCTTAAATAACTAAACACTATTATTTGCCTATGTATATATAAGACAATTCAAAGCCTTAAAAGGTTTATTCGTTTATCATTAAATTACCTTAAAAACAAAGACTTAATCACTATCTGATTTCAAACATTAACTTCCTGCATTTGTATATGTCCCTTAACTTTACTTTATTTGTCCCTTCAATTTTCTGAAACAGATTAATAAATTTATGGAGAAAAAACATCAGTATCAAGGATTAACCAAACAAGAAGTAGAAGAAAGCAGGCGCCTTCACGGCGAAAATATCCTCACTCCTCCAGAGAAAGCCTCTCTATGGAGCCAATTTCTTGAAAAGTTCAACGACCCGATTATCAAAATCCTATTGGTGGCATGGTTCTTATCCATGATTATCGCCGGCGTACATTGTTGGGGACCGGAGGCTAAAGGCTTCAGCGCTTTCCTCGAACCGATCGGCATATTCTTTGCCATCATGTTGGCTTCTTGCGTCGGCTTCTTTTTCGAAGTCAAAGCAAACAGAGCATTCGACGTTTTGAATACAGTCAATGATGATATTTTCGTGAAGGTGATCCGCGAAGGGAATATCTGCCAGATTCCGCGAAAAGAGGTGGTCGTCGGCGATATAGTCGTACTTGAAACGGGAGAAGAGGTCCCGGCCGACGGACATCTATTGGAAGCGATCTCCCTCCAGATCAACGAATCGACATTGACCGGCGAACCGATCATCAGCAAGACGACCAACGAAGCGGACTTCGATGAAGAAGCGACCTATCCGTCTAATGTTGTCATGCGCGGAACGACTGTTGTCGACGGACACGGCGTTATGGCGGTGGAGAAAGTCGGTGATGAAACCGGATACGGGAAAGTGTATGAAGGCTCGCAGATAGAAAACAATATCGACACACCGTTGCAGATGCAGCTGGCAGGGCTGGCAAAAGTAATCAGTAAGGCCGGCTATGCGATTGCCGCCATCACTTTTATCGCACTGCTGACAAAAGTATTACTGTCTTCATCCGGAATGCCGGTCATGGACCTGATCTCGCATATTTTGAATATCTTTATGGTAGCCGTCACGTTGATCGTCGTATCCGTACCGGAAGGTTTGCCGATGAGCGTAACCCTCAGCCTTGCACTCAGTATGAACCGTATGCTGAAAACAAACAATCTGGTCCGCAAAATGCATGCCTGCGAAACAATGGGGGCTACCACTGTTATCTGTACCGATAAGACCGGAACACTCACACAGAACCAAATGCAGGTATATCAGACAAACTTTTATAACCTGAAAGACCAGCAATTAGGAGACGACTGCCTGAGCGTGCTGATAAAAGAAGGAATATCGGTCAACTCAACCGCCTTCCTCGACTTCTCCGAAGAAAAGATAAAAACATTAGGGAACCCGACAGAAGCAGCCTTGCTGCTATGGTTGAACAGCCAACATCAGAATTACCTGGAAATAAGAGAAAATGACCGGATACTGGACCAATTGACATTCTCCACCGAACGGAAATATATGGCAACAGTCGTACAATCATCCTTATTGGGCAAACGCGTGCTGTATGTCAAAGGTGCCCCGGAAATCGTACTGGCGAACAGCAATCGGGTGGCTATCGACGGCACCTACAAACCGGTAGAAGAATGCAAAGCCGGTATCGAAAAGCAACTGCTGGACTATCAGAACCAAGCTATGCGTACGTTGGGATTCGCCTATCAGATACTTGAAGACGGGCAGGATGCCGCATTTTTCGTGAACGGACGGCTGCACAAGACGGACCTTACTTATTTAGGTATCGTCGCTATTTCCGACCCTGTTCGTGCTGATGTTCCGGCTGCTGTCCAAAGTTGCCTTGATGCCGGCATCGACATCAAGATCGTGACCGGCGACACTCCGGGAACGGCTAAAGAGATCGGACGACAGATCGGAACCTGGAAGACCGGAGACACCGAACGCAACATCATCACCGGCCCAGGCTTCGAAGCCTTGACTGACGAAGAAGCGCTGGATCGTGTGCTCGACTTGAAGATCATGTGCCGCGCCCGACCGACTGACAAACAACGCCTAGTACAATTGTTGCAACAAAAAGGAGCCGTAGTGGCCGTCACAGGCGACGGTACCAATGACGCCCCGGCCCTGAAAGCCGCACAGGTCGGACTATCTATGGGAGACGGAACCTCCGTGGCAAAAGAGGCAAGCGACATCACGATCATAGACAACTCGTTCAGCAGCATTACCCGGGCGGTAATGTGGGGACGTTCACTGTACCGGAACATCCAGAAATTCCTGTTGTTCCAGTTGACGATCAATGTGGCGGCCTGCCTGATCGTCTTGTTGGGGTCTTTATTGGGGACCGAATCTCCGCTTACGATCACCCAGATGCTTTGGGTGAACCTGATTATGGATACATTTGCCGCCGGAGCACTGGCTTCACTACCACCTAACGAACGGGTGATGAAAGACAAACCTCGCCGGAGCGGTAAGAACGGCGACTTTATCATTACCCGCCCGATGGCTTACAATATTTTCGGTGTCGGTCTCGCATTTGTAATCGTTTTGATGGGATTGTTGCTTCACTTCCATGCACAGGACGGACTGACGCCGCACGACCTATCTTGGTTCTTCAGTTTCTTCGTGATGCTTCAGTTCTGGAATATGTTCAATGCAAAAGCGTTTATGGAAGGCCGCTCGGCATTCGCCAACCTGAAAGGGTGCAAGAGTTTCTTGATGGTGGCCTTGTTCATTATCATAGGGCAATATCTGATCGTCACGTTCGGCGGCGAGATGTTCAGTGTCGTCCCGTTATCCTGGAAAGACTGGGGAATCATTATCGGCTCGACTTCTCTGGTTCTCTGGATCGGAGAGATAGGTCGGTTAATCGAAAGATGGAGAAAATAAATAAAAAAAGAGGGTTGCGCCAAAAACTGACGCAACCCTCTTCACTTACATCTAAATCATTAACGGAGATTCTTACTTCTTGTAAGTTTTATATCCATAAACAGCCAAGTCACCCAACTCCTCTTCGATACGGAGCAACTGGTTGTATTTCGCCATACGGTCCGAACGGCTCAAAGAACCGGTCTTGATCTGTCCACTGTTGGTAGCAACGGCGATGTCGGCGATCGTAGCATCTTCGGTCTCACCCGAACGGTGCGAAGTGACGGAGGTATAGCCGTTACGGTGTGCCATTTCGATTGCATCCAGTGTTTCAGACAACGTACCGATCTGGTTCACCTTGATCAGGATAGAGTTGGCACAACCTTCCTCGATACCTTTCTTCAGGAATTCTACGTTTGTCACGAACAGGTCGTCACCGACCAACTGGCATTTGCTTCCCAGCGCTTCAGTCAGCAGTTTCCAGCCGGCCCAATCGTTTTCGTCCATACCGTCCTCGATAGAGTCGATCGGGTATTTGGCTACCAGTTCAGACAGATAAGCTACCTGTTGCTCGGCAGTACGCTTAGCCCCTTTGGCTCCTTCAAACTTCGTATAATCATATACGCCGTCATGATAGAATTCGGAAGAGGCACAGTCCATGGCGATCGTTACGTCTTTACCCGGCTCGTATCCGGCAGCTTTAATGGCAGCCATGATGGAGTTCAGAGCGTCTTCCGTCCCATCCAAAGCAGGAGCAAAACCACCTTCGTCACCGACAGCCGTGCTCAGGCCGCGATCGTGCAACACCTTCTTCAAGGCGTGGAAAACTTCGGCACCCATGCGCAAACCTTCCCGGAAGCAACAAGCGCCAACCGGACGGATCATAAATTCCTGAAAAGCGATCGGGGCATCTGAATGCGAGCCGCCATTGATAATATTCATCATCGGGACAGGCAATACATAGGCATTCGTCCCGCCGATATAACGGTAGAGAGGCTGGTCCAAATAGTTAGCTGCCGCCTTAGCTACAGCCAGAGAAACGCCTAACATAGCGTTGGCGCCTAAATTAGACTTTGTCTTCGTACCGTCAAGTTCAATCAGTTTATGGTCGATCTCACGCTGGTTCAGGGCGCTCATACCCAGGATAGCGGGAGCAATTACATTATTTACATTATCGACAGCTTTCAGAACGCCTTTGCCACCATAGCGTTTCTTGTCACCATCACGAAGTTCGATTGCTTCGTTTTCACCGGTAGAAGCGCCAGAGGGAACAGCTGCGCGGCCAAAAGCTCCGGAAGCCAAATGTACATCTACTTCAACAGTCGGGTTACCACGTGAATCAAGGATTTCTCGTCCTACTACTTTTACAATTTCCATATTTTTACTATTTGAGTTTTATCTTTCGTACAAATATAACAAAAGAGGACGAAGCTTTGTTGGGGAAAGGGGATCAATATTGTCTATTGCCCTATTTACAACGACATCGACAATTCGATCCGATATCCTAAAGCGTTCATAATGCGATAGAATGTTTATACATAACGAATCCCAAAAGGAAATGCCACCTCCCCTACTTTTTCCGAACAAAACTTTCCGGCTTTCAGATAAACGATTATCTTTGTTACACTATCCGGCATTGGATAGCGACCTAAAACCTGTCAAACTATGAAATCAGACATGTTTATTGATCCGAAATCGGATTACGCGTTTAAAAGGTTTTTCGGCACTGTGTCAAACAAGGAGCTTACAATCGGCTTCTTGAACAGCCTGCTTAACAAGGATATTAAAGATATCATATTCCACAACGTGGAAATGCAAGGCAACAATACTGATAGCAGGAAAGCTGTATTCGATTTGTTTTGTGAAGGATCGGATGGGGAGCTTTTCATTGTCGAAATCCAGAAAAAGAGACAAAAGTACTTCTCCGACCGTGTACTTTACTACGCTTCGTTTGTTATACAAATGCAGGCTGATATAGAAAGCGAGAAGTTCCGGTTGGCAAAGGAGGAGGAGAGAAGACGGTGGAACTATCATATCAACAAAGTGTATGTAGTCTGCTTTTTGGACTTCCGGCTCGATACGCGCTACACTGACAAATATCGTTGGGATGTCGTGCGCATGGACCGTGAACTGAAAATTCCGTTCAGCGAAACACTGAATGAGATCTACTTGGAGCTTCCAAAGTTCAATTTGAACTTTGAGGAATGCGATACGTTTTACAAAAAGTTTTTATACACGATGAACAACATAGACATTATGGGACAGTTATCAAAAGAAACAATACAAAACGACAAACTCCTGCGAAAACTCAAAAGCGCTATCGAACTACAACGCATGAGCGCTAAAGAACGCTTAGCATACGAACTAAGTATTGCAGCCGAACGCGACCTGGCTGCCTGCATGGCTACAAGTTTTGAGGAGGGGGAGGAAAAAGGGAAAGCCGAAGGAATGCGCAAAATCATCCTGAACATGAAGCAGGCAGGTATGGATCTTGCCACCATAGCCAAGACTGCCGGACTACCGGAAAAAGAGGTGGAGGCGCTATTGAGATAAACAACATAGACATTATGGAGCAGCTATCAAAAGAAACAATACAAAACGACAAACTCCTGCGAAAACTCAAAAGCGCTATCGAACTACAACGCATGAGCGCTAAAGAACGCTTAGCATACGAACTAAGTATTGCAGCCGAACGCGACCTGGCTGCCTGCATGGCTACAAGTTTTGAGGAGGGGGAGGAAAAAGGGAAAGCCGAAGGAATGCGCAAAATCATCCTGAACATGAAGCAAGCAGGCATGGATCTTGCAACCATCGCCAAGACTGCCGGACTGCCGGAAAAAGAGGTGGAGGCGCTATTGAAATGAATTACAGCCTTGAAGGATCAAGATGAACTGCAACGTAATAATATAACGAAGCCCTTGCAACCAAACGATTGCAGGGGCTTGTTTTTTTGTCTGCCTCCGGTCTTCACAGAGGGAAGGACAGAAGAACTTTTTATAATTTCATTAACTTTAGTATTAATATTCACCGCTTGTTCCCCCTCGCGAGGTAATTGGCCGCTCCCAAGTAACAGCTGCAAGGCCAGCTATCCGGGAAATACCGCACGGTGATATTTAGAATTATTTGATTATAAAATGTCATATGTCTCTGTAGGGGCGGGGTTCTACTCCGCCCTTACGATAGACAGTATTGTTTTTTAGTATCAATCGTTATTTAACGATAGCTTTTACAGCTTCTTCACCTTCAACAGCTACGACTACGATACCCTGCGGAGCAGCGATTGTAGCGTTGTCAGAAGAAACAACCGTGTTAGCTACTACCTGGCCTAAAATGTTGCTGATGACAACTTTCTTACCAGCAGCACCGGCGATTGTTACGTTGCCTTCGCCAGATACAACTTTAACTGTTGCAACTTCCACGTCCTCGTTAGCTGTTGCATCGCCTTCGCCCAATGTAACAACCAGAGCTTTTTCCACCTGATTTGTAAAGCCTAACTTACCGTTCAGGTTGTACAAATAATAATTCGGAGCAGAAATCGGTCTGATTACATAGCTGCTTTCAGAAGCTTTCATAATGTAGAACTTGAAGTTATCAACACCACCCAAGCATACATCTTCTTCTTCCTCTTCTGCAACCAAAACAGTCTCGCCGTTTACAGTCGTAGAGATTGTGTCAAGACCAGCCAATGTTGCCGGACGGAAAATAGCTTTCAAATCGCCATCACGTCCATCAGCAGCTACATAAGAGCCTTCCAAAGCATAGTTTACATTATATACATAATCAGCCTTGTTAGCATCCCAATGAAGCATAGAATCCGTTGCGAAATACAAGAAGTCTCTTGCTTCTTCTTCACCATTACCTTTAGAGATATAGAAAGAATGGAAATCCTTGTCGATATCAGCTGTATCCAACCAGAATGTCATACCTTCGCCGATAATACCTTCCAAGATACCGTTCTTGTTCTGTTTCACAGCAACAGCACCTTCTTCGCTATTGAATGTAGCGTGACGTGCTACAGCTTCCAATGATTCAGAAAGAGCGTTAAAGTCAACCGTTATAGCTGAATAAGGAGCATCCAGTTCATCCAAAGTTGCAGTACCAGCTTCAAAAGAAGCAGAAGATGTATTTACAGACCATTTCTTTGCATCAGCCTTAACAACAGCTGAGTAACTAAGAGCATCTGTAGTTAAAGAAATTTGAGCTTTAGTAAAACGCATCATAGCATATGTTCCATCCGCATTCTTTTTGAAGAATAAACGCTGCGCGTTATCTTTATCATTTGCTGCTTTATAATCACTAGCAACACCACCAAAATACTGCTTAGAATTATCGTTCTTCAAATTGTACAGCAAATAAGAAGTCGCAATGTTTACAACAGAGTCTTTCTGTTTTACATCTGTTCCGTCCAGATAAGCATATTTCATCTTATTTTTTACGCTTTCAGCCTTTTCAAACATCCACTGAACGCTATAAGCAGCATTGTTGATAGGAACAAAGTAAGCAGGAGTAGCGCTACTTGTGTAAGCCATGTACAGCTTTTCAACCGTTACCGAACCAGTACCGTTGAAAACCAATTCAGTCTGCTGGCTCAACTGTGCATCTGTCAATGCCAAGAAGCCTTCGCTTTCAGTTATCGGAGTCAGTTTGACAATCTGATATTTCCAGTTAGCAACCGTAGACAAATCTGTACCGGAAGCAGGAGCATTTACACCATCAATAGAAGTTATAGAAGCTCCATTGCTCAATGCAGCATTACTGATTACATATTCGCCAGCCTTGTCTGTCTTATACATGCTGACAGTGAAAATCACGTTTGTTTCACGGTTTGTGAATGTAAAGTTACGACCACTTACAGAAGAGATTACCCACTGAGCCAACGGAGCATTTACATCTACATTTTCCGGAGCTGCTACGGCTGCGCCGAATGCAGCAGCACCATAAGTCGGGATCAAATATTTGCCATACAAAGAAGAAGCAGCAGCAGTAGTGTTAGCCGGCTTAGTTCCCAAGAAAGAGATGTTGTAGATAGCAGCATCGTCTGCTTTCAATACGTCAGCAGCAGCAGCCCAAGTGTTGCTTGTTGTCATAGCCAAAGACAGTTTGTCGGCGTTACCGGAACCAACAGTCGTGATATAAGTCTTGATACCTCCTGTAGTCAAAGAGTAAGCACCTACAAACAAGTTTGAAGCAGCCGTGTTGTCATTACCTTCAACTTTAGCAGAAGCCAATGTAATCGTATATTCACCTTCTGCATTCTGAGGATCATCTTCTGAAACAGCAAAAACACCGTTCACGCTTGCAACTTTACCATCTTTCTTAACGTTGTTATTGGCCAACTTGTTACCTTTTACAGTTGTAAAGTCGTAGCCTTCACCAGTTGCAGCATCCAAGCCTGTGATACCAAAGTTCTTTTCCGGATTCAATACGATAAATGTTGCAGCTTCAACCTGTGCTTTTGTAAAGCCTGTTACCAACAGTTTCTTACCGGCAGCGTCAGCTTTAACAAAATACATACCAGATGTTGCAGGAGTAGAAATTACACTTGCAGTCAATGCAGCATCTACAGCAGATGCATCTACAGCAATCATCTGATCTGCAAACAGATTGACATCCGGATCAGAAACTGCATTCGGGAATGCAAACTTGAAGCCTTGACCGGAAAGGTTGGCGTTCAAATCATCGACAGTGAGGTCTGTTTTAGCAACCCATGCTGTAGCTGCTGTTCCCCCAGCACTTACATCATATGTCGTAGCGGCAGTTGAATTAACTTCAAATTGACCAGCCAAATTCAAAACTGAAAGTTTTGTAAAATCCAATCCTTTACCTTCTACAGTAAAGATGTTTGTAACAGTTGCAACATCTGTCACATCAGCACTTAACGCATTACCATTTGCTTTCGTCACATAAAACGGTTTTCCATCAGCTTTCAATGTAAACGTAGAAAAGTCACCAATTGCATTGTAAGCATAATCAGCAATTTCAAACAAAGCAGCATTTTCGATAGCAGCATCACCTGTAGCATGATAAGTGGAAACAGCCGTTCCATTTACTTTGTGAGTTTGATCTACTTTGATGTAACCATTTGTTGTGTTACCCAAGTAGAACTTTGCACCATTCTGCAAATCACCTTTTGCGGCTTCCGCTGTAGGAGCAGCGTTTGCAGAACCAAACAACGCACCTACCATCAGTAAGCCCGCTGCCAAAAGAGTAGAAATTCTCTTGTTCATAATCTAAACTTTAATATTAATAATACTATAAATTGAAATGTTCTTTCTATATATATGTACACGCGTTTATAATGTACACGTGTTAACTTTCGTATATTGATAGCAAAAACGATCGTTTTTTTTCGTCATTTTTTTCGCCTTTTTGGGAAGTTCGTGTTGAAAAGGCGGTTTTTTGTCCTCGAATTGCTATCTAATTGATAAGAAAGGATATAGATGTAGGATTTTTTTTGCAGAAAAGAGTTGTGGTTTTAAAAAGTATATGTATTTTTGTGCTGTAAAAATGACGAAAAAAAAGGATCCTTTTTTTTCGTCATTTTTACATCCTACAAACAGCTCATCCACAACGATTTACCCCTAAAAACTACATTCTAAAAATTCATTAACGCCGTTTTCGTTCAAAAATCGGTGTTTTTTAGGGAAAACCCCGATGCTTACTGCGTTTCGAAGGGGTATGTGTCCGTCGTTGGTCCGATGCTTACCGGTCTGTTTTTTGAAGCATTCCGGATTTTGCCTGAAAAACCTGCCAAAGTCTGCCAAGTCTGCCAGGGCCTTTTTAAATTTCGACAACCTGTTTTCCCCGTTCCGTTTTTCGGTAGTAACCATTTCCTTCTGAGACGATTAGGTCATTTTTTTGTAGTTTACGGAGGAATTTATCGACTGTTGATTCGGAAATTTCACGGACATTCGCTTCCCTGACCACATCAATGCGTTTGAAAGAATCAAGAAGAGAGACAAATAAGTTGCGCAAATGGTGCGGGAACCGAAAATGCACCTCCGACGCCGCGCTCTGCAACGATGTAGCCACGACATAGGCATGTTGCAAACAAACCTTGCCGAGATGGAAGGCGGTGGCGAAATCATCGTCGCTGATCGTCCAGACACGCTCCGGACAACCACTCTCGCCCTTGCGCAACACGGTCAGCCCCATTCCTATGCGAAAAATAGCCAAGCGATAGCGCAGAACCGTCGACTCCATGTCTTCGTTGCCGAAAGAACGGACATTGTAATACTCGCGTTCGAAAAAACGATCGAGGCGTTTACGCTGGGCATCACTGAATTTGACCCATGTCGGAGAGCCGTCGAGAAAAACCCCGATATCGAGCACACGCTGCCCCAAGGCTTCAAAATATTCGGATGCTGCCGGACTATCGTCAGCCGAAGTCAACGGACGATAGGCCCCGCTTCCCGGTATACGGTACATCAGGATACGACTGAAAAGGCCGTTTTCGGTCGAAGGGATCAGACGGGGAAGCATGGCAGGAGTACCGCTCAGCAGCAATGCCAAGTTGGGCCGTCTGACCATGAACGATCCGCTGCTTTTAGTCGAGCTACCTACAGGTTCATGATGATACGACTTGTTCAACACATCATTATATTTGCCGAAATCCTGCGAGAACATACTCAAGACCGTCTCCATCTCGGTATCGACCATGCAGGAGGTGTAGGGATAGTTGGCTTCGAGCAGTTCCACAAGTCGGGCCTGCGTAACGTTACCTGTCAGCGCAAGGTTTCTCTGTTTCACCATCTTCGGCTTTGACGGAGCCGGCCCGAGCAGCTGTTTAGAGGTCTGTTTCTGACGTTTTTGCATCTTGTAGTTATCGTATGCTTCCTGCAAATCTTCATATTCTTCGACCTGGTGGCGAGAATTATCATAAATATACTGTTGCCAGGGTTCGAGCATCCGTTGCAGAGCTGCGATACGTCCTTTCCCACTTCCAGAACCACCGGTTATGATCGTGTAAAAGGCAGGTGTGTAATCGTGTTCGCCCAACGAGCCTTTGACGCCGGGGGTCACACTGCTCAGGAGTGTCAGCGAAGAAATCAGCAAAATATCGCGATCCGTACAGCTGTACGCATGTTTCAATATGTCCGTGAGAAGAGGTGGTAAATGATCGTAAATAGCCTCGTCAAAGCGAGGGAGAAGGGTGCTATCCAGCTCTATATCATCACATTCTCCATGTTCTACATCCTTTTGTGCCGTTTTTGGAAAGGGGGTGGCAGACTTGGCAGATTTGGCAGATTTCGGGACAGAACAAGTCCCATCCGGATGGAACGCACAGCTCCCGTGCGAAGCACTGTAGCGCCGGTAGATGTCGTTTACCGTCGTCTCGACCTCGACAGTCGGGAAGTCGGCCGAGCCGTAGCGGCGGACACACTCTCGGGCGGCGTCGTAAGGAGAAAAGCCGGCATTATTCAAGGCCGAAGACAACTTCACAAGATAGGAATGGCGGTTGCCGGGAACAAAAGCATTGCTTTGTTCGTACTTGTCGATGTAGTTCGAAAGCCTCATGCCGGAGCACATGCCTGCGGAGGGATGCCCGGAACCAGACTGAAGCTCCGGACTGGCAACGGGGATTTCGATCACTTCGGATTCTTCTTTATAAAAAGCGTCCGGGTCATGGCTGGCGAAACAGCCACGGTTCGGATCTTTCCCACTGATGTCCACCTTCACACCCGGAAGATCCGTCTCAACACGGCGGCGGACGACTTCAAAGGCCGGATAATGGTCCTTCAACCCACTGTCAACCAATACGAAAAGCTTGACGCCGCTGCCGGAAGGGCTGACGTGGCCGGCTTTCACATACGGGAGCTCGGCTGCCCGGAGGAGCAATTCGGGGACGGGTATAGGTGAATCGTCTATATCGACCACCGTGCACGCGCTATAGCGTACCATGTGCTCAAGTTTGCGGCCTCCCTCCATCACGCCGCCGGCGACATAGAGGGGTAGTTTTTTCTTGTAAGCATCCGCTTCATCCTTTTTTCCGGCTTTGATAAGCCCGCGCAGATAAGCGATCCGGCTTGCATATTCGCCACTTTTCACATTACCGATGTACTGATCCAAGGTCATCAAACTGGCGTTCCCTGTCTGGAACGCAGAGTCGAAGCTAGTTCCTTCGACTTCTTTTTGTATTACCATACTACTATGTATTAAATGAAAGGCTACAGTCCCTGTCGGAACGTTTCGTGCGGCTCTTTCGGTTGTTTGTTATTTCTAAGGTTCCCCCAAGTGCTCGACCAGGCAGGCTACCTGCTTCGGCGTATAGAGTTTCTGGAATTTCACCCACCCCGCAGCCAAGAGTTTCTCTTTCAGACCACGTGAAGTCCGTATCCATACCCACATCCTTTTATAGGCGATCTCCGGGGTACAATCCGGGAAATAAAGGAGTGCGAATTCGGTAACCCCCATAGCCCCTTTTGCCGATATAAGCTCTATTTTTTTATCTTCCATAATAATTTTGATTTAACCATTCTAATACATTATAAATGTACGACATTTTTTGGTACTACACAAAGAATCCGACAATTATTTTACAAAAAAACAAGAAATACTGCCGAAACCTCAGCTAACCGTATATACCTTTCCCGCCAGGCCACCGGACGTCGTATCTTTGTTATATAATAATTCACTAACCCTTAATCTATTAATCGTATGTCAGTAAAGTACAAACTTGTTTTAAAGAAAGACTTGACCAAAGGTGCGGCAACCGACGCCAAGCGGTATTATGCCTCGGCCAATGTCACAGGTATGATGGATTTCGACACGATCTGCGATGTGGTGGCAGACCGTTCGACGGCCAGTGACGGTGATGTAGCGCTTGTCTTGTTGGGATTGATCCGTTGTATGCAGGAAGCGTTGTTGCGTGGCGAAGTGGTCCAGTTGGGTGCATTGGGCAACTTCCGGCTCTCGCTCGGAAGCTCCGGAGTGGTAAATGCAGACGATTTTCACGCATCATTGATCAGGAAGCCTCGAATAATCTATTCTCCGGGAGTTAAGCTGCGCGAAATGATTGCCAAAGTGAGTATTGAACGCATTGGACAAGAGACAGATAAGTCCGATGCAGGTGGTGAAGATGACAGACCCGGAGAATTATGAAACCAGCGCAAATCAACTTCGTAAAAGAATGCCTACCGGCAGCTGTGTCGGCAGGAGCCGCCTTCAACCTGAATCCACTGGCCATTCTGGCACAGGCGGCATTTGAAAGTGGCTGGGGAGCGAGCAACCTGGCAAAGGAGTCGCGGAACTATTTCGGACTGACCGCCTATGGGTGCAGCAACGCTTATTGGCATGGCGGGAAAACAACCGTAAAGGCTTCCTCCTATCCATTGAATTTCCGACGCTATGACACACGAGAGAATTCCTTCCTCGATTTCGCCCGCTTGATACGGAACAGCTATCGCTCCGCCTGGCAGGTGAGTAACGACCTACAGGCATACGCAAAGGAGATCGCTTACAGTCCCTACATCAGCGAACTAAATGGTGATAACCGGGAAACCTACCGGCTCAGCATCATCCAAATAGCACAGACAATACAGGCGATTATGGCGTTAATCATATTATAAACTCTAAACGACTATCCATCATGAAGAAGATCAGAAAGGTTCTTGAATTTATCTTGGCTTTGTTGAATTTTATGTTCCACTTTAAACCTACACCGGATGAAACACCTTCCATCAGCCCTGAAACTTTTCCTCGCCCTGATCCTCAGGATCCTAAGGAAAGGGATGAACCTCTATTTGAGACTGTCTGTTAGAATCAGGCTCTGGTAAAACACAAAAAAGCCCGTCTGCGAAAGGGCAGACAGGCTTTTTTTATTTGTTTGTTGAATAAGCCGGAATTATTCGGCAGCTTTTTCTTCAGCAACCGGTGCTTCTGCAACAGGAGCTTCTGTTTCAGCAGCTGTAGACTTTTTGCGAGAACGTCTTGTCTTAGTTGCTTTCTTAGCCGTAGCTGTCTTCAACATGTTTTCGTTGTAATCAACCAGTTCAATGAAGCACATTGCTGCGTTGTCACCCAGACGGTTACCAGTCTTCAGGATACGAGTGTAACCACCCGGACGATCACCGATCTTCTGAGATACTTCCTTGAACAATTCTGTTACAGCATATTTGTCTTGCAAATTGCTGAATACCACACGTCTTGAGTGAGTTGTATCCTCTTTAGACTTAGTGATAAGCGGTTCTACGAACTTGCGAAGCGCTTTAGCTTTAGCAACAGTCGTAAAGATTCTCTTATGTTTGATAAGAGAACATGCCATGTTTGAAAGCATTGCGTTACGGTGAGTGTTCGTACGACCTAAATGATTTATTTTCTTATTGTGTCTCATCGCTATACTTACTCTTTATCTAATTTATATTTAGTGATATCCATACCGAATGAAAGGTTCAGACTCTCAAGCAGTTCATCAAGTTCTGTAAGTGACTTCTTACCGAAGTTACGGAATTTCAACAAGTCATTCTTGTTGAATTTAACCAACTCACCTAACGTTTCAACATCTGCGGCCTTCAAGCAATTCAATGCGCGAACGGAAAGATCCATATCCGAGAGCTTGCTCTTCAGCAACTGACGCATGTGAAGCACTTCTTCATCGAATTCCTCATTACCGTCAGTATCAACTGTCTCGATAGCAATCTTTTCATCTGAGAACAACATGAAATGGTGAATCAGAATCTTAGCTGCCTCTTTTAACGCTTCCTTCGGATGAATAGAACCATCAGTGGCTATTTCAAGAACCAACTTTTCGTAGTCCGTCTTTTGCTCAACACGGAAGTTCTCAATCGAATACTTGACGTTACGAATAGGTGTGTAAATAGAGTCGATTGCAATCACGTGCATGTCTGCATTCGGGTCTCTGTTTTCATCAGCGGGAACATATCCGCGACCTTTGTTAATCGTCAGCTCGATCTGGAAACCTGCGTTCGGATCCAAACGACAAATAACCAACTCTGGATTCAATACTTCGAACCCGGTCAGCTGTTTACCAATATCACCGGCTTTGAACACTTCCGAACCCGAAACAGTAATACTTACTTTTTCATTCTCTATGTCGTCTACAATATGCTTGAACCGTACTTGTTTCAAATTCAAGATAATGTTTGTCACATCCTCGATAACACCGGGGATTGTACCAAATTCATGGTCAACCCCTTCGATCTTAATGGATGTAATAGCAAAACCTTCAAGTGACGACAGGAGAATACGGCGCAGAGCATTACCTATAGTAATACCATAGCCGGGTTCCAACGGACGAAATTCAAACTTTCCGAAGAAATTGTCCGCTTCCAACATTAATACTTTATCGGGTTTTTGAAATGCTAATATCGCCATGGAAATCAATTATTATTTAGAATACAATTCTACGATCAACTGCTCTTTAATGTTTTCAGGAATGTCAGCTCTTTCCGGCAGATGCAGTAATTTTCCGCTTAAAGAAGACTGATCCCATTCGATCCAAGGATACTTGCTGTGGTTGAATCCTGACAGTGCGTCGGCAATCACTTCCAAAGACTTGGATTTTTCTCTAACACCAATAACCTGACCGGCTTTTACAGAGTAAGAAGGAATGTTTACAACCTTACCGTCTACTGTAATGTGACGATGAGAAACCAACTGACGGGCAGCAGCACGCGTCGGGGCGATACCCAAACGGAACACTACGTTGTCCAGACGGCCTTCCAGCAACTGCAACAGCACTTCACCGGTAATACCTTTTGAACGTGATGCTTTTTCAAACAGGTTTCTAAACTGTTTTTCCAATACACCGTAAGTGTATTTAGCTTTCTGCTTCTCACGAAGCTGTATTCCATACTCAGAAGTTTTTCTCTTGCGGGCATTTCCGTGCTGTCCGGGAGGATAGTTCTTCTTTGAAAGAACTTTATCCGGTCCGAATATTGCCTCACCAAACTTACGGGCAATTCTTGTTTTAGGTCCAGTATATCTTGCCATTTTTTTATTGTTTTAATGTTCTGTTCTGAATCTGGAACCGTGCAGCCGCGACTACAGAGAGGATAAGGTCTTTGTGTAATCTATTCACAATTCCGGATTCAATGTTCAAGAAACTATAGTTAATTATACTCTTCTCTTTTTCGGAGGACGACAACCATTGTGAGGAAGCGGAGTAACGTCGACGATCTCTGTTACTTCAATGCCTGCACCGTGGATAGTTCTGATAGCAGACTCACGTCCGTTACCCGGTCCCTTTACGAATACTTTTACTTTTCTCAAACCAAGATCGTAAGCTACTTTTGCACAATCCTGAGCAGCCATCTGAGCTGCATACGGAGTGTTCTTTTTAGAACTTCTGAACCCCATCTTACCAGCAGAAGACCAACTGATTACCTGACCTTCGCTATTAGCAAGAGATACAATAATGTTGTTAAAAGAAGAATGAATATGAGCTTGACCGTAAGCGTCAACTTTTACGTTTCTCTTCTTTGCTGCGACTGTTTTCTTTGCCATATCAATTCTTATTATTTAGTAGCTTTTTTCTTATTTGCAACAGTTTTCTTCTTACCCTTACGAGTACGAGCGTTGTTCTTTGTGCTCTGGCCTCTCAAAGGCAAACCAATACGGTGACGAACACCTCTGTAACATCCGATATCCATCAGACGCTTGATGTTCAGCTGAACTTCAGAACGAAGATCACCCTCTACTTTGTATTCAGCGCCAATGACTTCACGTACTTTTGCAGCCTGATCGTCTGTCCAGTCTTTTACTTTGATATCACGATCGATCCCTGCTTTATCTAAAATGGATTTTGAAGCGCTACGACCAATACCATAAATATAGGTCAAGGCAATTTCTCCTCTTTTATTTTGTGGCAAGTCTACACCAACTATTC
>UMHS01030061.1_pt1 | contig 64627 bp, 57 predicted proteins | sample 1965611 | NCBI WGS metagenome assembly UMHS01 (sample SAMEA4836106, study PRJEB28245) | human gut metagenome | biome: gut microbiome; material: fecal sample | place: Denmark | collected 2008
CCATGACGGGGCCCAGGTCGGAGCCGCCGATGCCGATGTTGACGACGGTCTCGATCTTCTTGCCGGTCACGCCGGTCCACTTGCCGGAACGCACTTCGCCGGCGAAGGCGTAGATGCGGTCAAGCACCTCGCGCACGTCCTTGACAGTGTCCTGACCGTCGACGATGTACTTGCCCTCGTCCTCGACCGGGCGGCGCAGCGCGGTGTGCAGCACGGCGCGGTCCTCGGTGTTGTTGATGTGCACGCCGGTGTACATCGCCTTGGTGCGCTCGTCGAGCTTGACGGCCTTGGCGAGGTCGGCGAACAGCTGGAGGGTCTCCGGCTTGATCAGGTTCTTGGACAGGTCGAAGTGCAGGTCGCCGGCGTCGAACGACAGCTTGTCGACGCGCTCGGCGTCATCGGCGAACCACTGCTTGAGGCTGACGCCCTCGGCCTGCAGCTCGTCATAGTGCTTCTGCAGCGCGGCCCACTCGGGGGTCTTGGTGGCGTCAACTGGCGGATTGATGGCCATGGTATTGGTCCTTTCATCATCACTGTACGCCGGAGTCGGCTCTCCAATGCTGGCGGGCCACACCGGTTACTTCGCTTACCAAGATACTCACAAAAGCGGACAGAAACAAACAAAAAATACCCAAGATGAACAACCGTGACCGACACGACATGCCCGCGCACGACATGCCAGCCGAACTTGCATAAATCCACGGCATACAGTAAAGTCTCATTCTTGTGCGCAGGTTCATCAACGAATCGGCAGCATGCCACTTTAGCTCAGTCGGTAGAGCGGCTCACTCGTAATGAGCAGGTCGACAGTTCGATTCTGTCAAGTGGCTCCATACCCCTAGGCTCCGCGCCTAGGGTTTTGTATATCCAGCCGTTTCGACGGGTGGCACGCGCGAGTGGCGAAATCGGTAGACGCGCAGGATTTAGGTTCCTGTGTCTTTGACGTGAGGGTTCAAGTCCCTTCTCGCGCACGCGGAACCATACCTCCGCAATCGCCACAGGGAATAGAGAAGCATGACCGCGATACTGAAACCCATAGCGTTTCTGCTCATCATCGTCGCTGCGTATCTGGTCAAGCGGGCGGGACTGTTCAGGCCACGCGACTATCGCGTCATGCAGGTGGTGGTGTTCGATTTCACGCTTCCCGCCTCCATCATCGTCTCGTTCGCCACGAACCCGCATCATCTGAGCATGCTGCTGATCTCGGTGTTCGCCATCGTCTTCGGCCTGCTGCCGCTGCTGCTGGTGTATGCGGCGACCCGACACAAGCCCGTTGCGGACCGCGCGTTCCTGATGCTCAACTGCTCCGGATTCAACATCGGCAATTTCTGCTTCCCCGTAATCCAGGCGTTCATGGGGCCTTCGGCGCTGGTCACCGCCTCGATGTTCGACATCGGCAATTCCGTGATCGTGACCGCCGGCTCAAACGTGATGACGACGTCGCTGCTGCACATCGACATGGACCGGCCGCTCACCGAACAGCGTGCGGGAGCCACGCCGACACTTCCCTATTCGAAGCCACGGGACAAAGACGCCCGCAGGCTCGCCCGCCGCGCGAAGGCCAAGCAGATCCTCAAGGGATTCCTTACTTCGGTGCCGTTCAACGTGTATCTGCTGATGATCGTGGTCATGCTCTTCAGCATTCACATCCCGACGTTCGTGCCGACTCTGCTGCAGCCGGTGGCGGACGCGAACTCGTTCTGCTCGGTGTTCATGGTGGGCATGCTGATGGATTTGCCGCGCACCGGCAAGGATGTCGGCAGCGTGCTGCGGGTGCTCGGTTGGCGCTTGCCGCTCGGCGTGCTGTTCGCGGCCGCTTGCTGGTTCCTTCTGCCGTTCGACGCATCCGTGCGAAAGACGGCGGTGATGCTGTCGCTCGCGCCCACGGCCGTGTTCTCGACACTGTTCACCGACCGCGTACTCGGTAACGCGAAGCTCGCCGGGTTCACGCTGTCCGTCACCGCGGTCATCTCAATCGTGCTGATGACCATCGTGAATTTCGTGATTCCCGCGTGAGTGCCGAACATGCGCTCTCAAAACTCGCAGATACGATTTCACCGATTTCGCGGAAACGGCGGAAAATAGCGGAAAACCGCAAAAACCCGTTTTTGTATCTGCGAGTTTTGAGAGCGTGATTCTACCGCAACAGCGCCTCGACCGCCGGCACGAGAGCCCTGATGGCTTTGCCGCGGTGCGAAATCGCGTTCTTTTCCGCCGCGTTCATCTCCGCGCTGGTCAGCGGATGGTCCGCAGCGGCCCGCTCCGGCTGGTCGTCCGGCACGAACAGCGGGTCGTAGCCGAAACCATGCTCGCCGCGCGCCGCGCGCAGGATGCGCCCCGGCATTTCGCCGATTTCGACGGTTTCGGAGACGATGGCGTGCCTCCCGCCCGCCACAGGAGCCGCGGAATCCGGCACGGCCAGTGCGGCGGCGCAGCGGAAACGGGCCGTGCGCGCCGCGTCCGGGATGTCGGAGAGCTGGGCGAGTAGCAACGCGTTGTTCGCCGGATCATTGCCATGCTCCCCCGCCCAGCGCGCGGACAGGATGCCAGGCGCGTTGCCCATCACGTCCACAATCAGTCCGGAGTCGTCGGCGATGGCCGGCAGGCCGGTGAGACCGGCCACAAACCGCGCTTTGAGCAGTGCGTTCTCCTGGAAGGTGACGCCCGTCTCGACCGGGTCGGGCAGGCCGAGGCTGCCGGCGGAGACAAGCTCCACCTGAGCGGCGTCCGCGCCCAGATCCTCTTCGAGAATGCGGCGGATTTCAACGAGTTTGCCTTCGTTGTGCGTAGCGACGACGAGTTTCATGGGGGTCCTTTATTCCTTACCTATGGTTGTGCATGACGGGGTGAGGCCGATCGCCCGCCGGCGGCGTGCCCGACTCGTTTCAATCGAGCGAGAGGGCGGCACGCTGGGCGGCCTGAAGCTCCTTGTTGCCCTTTTCGGCGAGGTCGAGCAATGTGTTGAGTTCGGCGCGGTTGAACGGGCGGTGTTCGGCGGTGCCCTGGATCTCGATGAAGTCACCGGATCCGGTCATCGCCACGTTCATGTCGGTCATCGCCTGACTGTCCTCGATGTAGGGCAGGTCAAGCATCGGCGTGCCGTTGATAACGCCGACCGACACCGCGGAAACGGCGTCTTTGAGCACGCGGTCGGCCGAACGAATGTGGCGCTTCTGCTCAGCCCAGCGCATCGCGTCGACCAGCGCCACATACGCGCCGGTGATCGAGGCGGTGCGGGTGCCGCCATCGGCCTGCAGCACATCGCAGTCGATCTGGATCTGGTTCTCGCCAAGCGCCTTCATGTCGACGACGCCGCGCAGGCAGCGGCCGATCAGGCGGCTGATCTCATGGGTGCGGCCGCCGACCTTGCCGCGCACGGACTCGCGGTCGGTGCGCTCGGCGGTGGCTCGCGGCAGCATCGAATATTCGGCGGTCACCCAGCCGAGTCCGGAATCCTTGCGCCAGCGCGGCACCGACGGCGTGAACGTCGCCGTGCACATCACGCGCGTGTTGCCGCATTCGATGAGTACCGATCCTTCGGGCACGTCCGTGAAGTGCCGCGTGATGCGCACCGGGCGCAGTTCGTCCACTACGCGGCCGTCCGCGCGAATCACCATTGCCTTGTCCAACATGTCTTTGATTTCAGCCATGCCTTCAACGTAGCACCATGCGGCGAACGTGCCCGCAGCGCGGCACGTCTCCCGCCGCCGCGGCAGCCATCGTGACCGCCGTCACGCCGAATGGCTCTTGCGCGAGTCGCCGCGCGACACTAGGGTTTTGGATAACACACGATTCTTGTCTTGCGGGAGGGCGGTCATGGTCGATTATTCACCGGCACTGATGACGGATATGTATGAGTACACGATGCTGGACGCCAGCCTGAAGGATGGCACGGCGAACCGCAAATGCGTGTTCGAGGTGTATACGCGCCACCTGCCCGAAGGCCGCCGTTACGGCGTCGTGGCGGGCATCGGCCGCATTCTGGATGAGCTGAGTCGGTTCCTCCTCAGCGACGAGGACCTGCGTTTCCTGTCCGACCGCAAGGTGGTTAGCAAGGAGACGATTTCGTGGCTGGAGAACCTGCATTTCTCCGGTTCGATCAAGGGTTACCGCGAGGGCGAGATGTTCTTCCCGAATTCGCCGATTCTGCAGGTCGAGGGCACGTTCGGCGAGTGCACGCTGCTGGAGACGCTGGTGCTGAGCGTGCTGAACTATGATTCGGCGGTCGCATCCGCCGCCTCGCGTATGGTGAGCGCCGCGAAGGACCGCCCCTGCATGGACATGGGCGGGCGCCGCACCAACGAGTGGGCCGCGGTGGCAGCCGCACGAGCCGCGGTCATCGGCGGTTTCCAGGGCACAGCGAACCTGCTTGCGGCGCAGCTGTATGGACTGAAGGCCATCGGCACCGCCGCGCACTGCTTCACGCTCGTACATGATGACGAGCGCAGCGCCTTCGCCTCGCAGGTCGAGGCGCTTGGCCGCAACACCACGCTTCTGGTGGACACGTACAACGTCGAAGAGGCGGTGAAGACCGCCGTGGAGGTCGCCGGTCCTCAGCTGGGCGGCGTGCGCATCGATTCGGGTGATCTGGCCGCCATGGCGCAGCGCGTGCGCAACCAGCTGGACGCCCTGGGCGCGACGAACACGAAGATCACCGTCACCAACGATCTGGACGAGTACGCGCTGGCCGCCCTGCAGAGCGCTCCGGTGGACTCGTACGGCGTGGGCACGATGCTGGTCACCGGCTCCGGTGCCCCGACCTGCGCGATGGTGTACAAGCTCACCGAGCGCGAGAATTCGGCTGGCGTGATGCAGCCCGTGGCGAAGAAGTCGAAGGACAAGGCCAGTGTTCCCGGCCGCAAGCTCGCCTACCGTTCATATGAGTATGGTCTGGCCGAGACGGAACATGTGGTCTCCGGATCGGAAACCCAGCTGGCCGAGTATCGTCCGGCTGAGGGATGGAAGGACCTGCTGGTCGACTACGTCGACCACGGTGACATCGATTCGCGTTATCAGGGTCACGCCGCCATCGCCGACGCGCACGAATACCGGGCCAAGGCCCTGCGCGAGCTGCCGATCACCGCGCAAAGCCTGATGAAAGGCGAGCCGGTAATCCCCACCGAAATCACCGTGCTGTAATCCTTCTCGCCCCGCGAGCTCGATGTCAAGCCCGGTCAGCACCTCGACCATCACGGCCACCACCTTGCTGACGCTGATGTGTGTGGATGCCAGCGTGTCGAAGAACCAGTCGGAATACGCCCATGTCCTCGGCAGCGCATGGCTTTTCTTCTCTTCCGGACCGAACCGCGTGGCCCATTCGCGGCGGACCAGCATGTCCATCTGCTCGCGCTCGAACCGCTTGCCCTCCGCCTTGTCGGCGAACAGCGACAGCGGCGACTTGTAGTACTGGCGTCCGTCGCTGTACGAGTTCTCGCGCTGCTTCTGCATCATCTTCTGCTTCATGCTCTCCAACCTGTCGTTGGAGACCTTCAGGCCCTCGCGAAGATGCCGCGCCTCGCCCTACAGCTGGGTGAGGTACTGGAACACCTCGTCGGCGGCGGACTCGTCGATATGGCCGTCGTCGTCGGTGATAAATTCGACGAGCTCCTGCATCGAGTCGAATTGCGTGCGCGTCATGGCGGCGCCTTCCGGCAGGGCTGCCGACAGCCCCCACGTCGCTTTCGGGGTGACGAGGTCGAATACGGCGGCGACATCATGCAGATTCGAGGCGAGGCTGTTCGCGTCGAACAGGGGCTTGCCGAAGCGACGGGCCACCACTACCGCGGGATGCTGGCGGTCGGGGGACGTCAGGTATTCGGATAGGGCTTCGGCCTCGTCGGCATCGCTGATGGCAATCGCAGTGCCCGTCATCGTATCGTAAGGTTCCAGTGGCTCATATTGCGATGAATTGGATTGCGCTGTCATGGCGAACGGTGATGTGCCGGTCTGTATCGAACCTGATTGTGCGGAACCAGACTGTGCGATGGCATCGATCCCCTGCAACGCCTCCCCACCATTATTTCATATTTCACGCGGCATGTTCCACAATGTCCGCTTTCGCGATAGACGCCGTTTCTTCAAGATTCCGGGGAATCCGCGCGATGTGCTGCACCGATGAGCATCACCGCAAAAGCAAAAACCGGGCGGGAAAGAACCCGCCCGGCAATGTCATGCTCGGCCACGCCGATACCGCATCAGCGGCCCTTAATCTCGGAGCCGATGACCTTTTCGCTCAGCGCCTTCGGACCGCGCGTCACGGCGACCGCGCCGGAACGCACCAGCTCGATCACGCCGTAGTGCTCCAACAGACCCAGCAGCGCGTCGATCTTGCCTTCGGCACCGGTGGCCTCGATGGTCAGCGACTCCGGGTTCACATCGACAACACGCACACGGAACAGGCGCACGATCTCCAGCACGTCAGAACGGTTCGACTCGTTCGCCGCCACCTTGATGAGCACCAGTTCACGCTCCACGGTGGTGTTCGGATCGAGTTCGACGATCTTGAGCACGTGCAGCAGCTTGTTGAGCTGCTTGATGATCTGCTCCAGCGGCACGGCCTCCACGTCGGCGGTCACGGTGACGCGGGAAATGTCCGGACGCTCGGTCGGCGAGACGGACAGCGAGTTGATGTTGAACGCACGACGGGCGAACAGGCCGGCGATGCGGGCCAGCACGCCGGGACGGTTCTCGACGAGCACCGACAGCGTGTGACGCTCGGAACCGAGGCGGGAAGCGGGATACATAGCCATAATCACTTACTCCTTATTCCTTGACAACCGTGCCGTCACGCCTGGTCACCATCGTCGACGCCCTTGTGCAGCAGCGGCTGCGTGCCCGGACGATACGCGACCTCGTTGTTGGACGCGCCGGCTGCCACCATCGGCCACACCATGGCGTCCTTCCATACGCGGAAGTCGATCAGCACCGGACGGTCGTTGATCTCGTTCGCCTTGTTGATCGCGTCAATCGCCTCGTCCTCGGTGAACGCGCGAAGGCCGACGCAGCCGTACGCCTCGGCGAGCTTGACGAAATCAGGCACGTCGAAGAACTCTCCGCCTTCCTTCGAATCGCCGTCAGCCAGGTTGGTCTGGGAGTAGTGCTGCTCGAAGAACAGAGTCTGCCACTGGCGCACCATGCCGTACACGGAGTTGTTGATGATGGCGATCTTCACCGGCGCATGATCCAGGAACGCGGTCGTCAGCTCTTCGGAAGTCATCTGGAACGAGCCGTCGCCCGCGATCAGCCACACCGGCTTGCGACCCTTGAAGTCGCGTTGGGAGCCGACCGAAGCGCCGATGGCGGCCGGAAGGCCGAAGCCCATCGTGCCGAGGCCGCCGGAGGAGATCCACGAATGCGGCTTCTCGAAATCAATCAGCTGGGCCGACCACATCTGGTGCTGACCGACGTCGGACACCCAGATCGTGGAGGGGTCGGCATGGTCGGACAGCTGCTTGATGACCCACTGCGGCGCGAGCGAACCATCGGTCGGCTTATCGCACGGCTGATCGTAATCGATGGCATATTCCTCGCGCAGGCGGTTGAGCTCGTCCCACCACGGCTTGAGGTTCGGCTTGCCGCCGATGGCCTGAGAACGCTTGATTTCGGGAATCAGGTCGTTGAGCACGGTGGACACGTCGCCGACGATCGGCACGTCGGGAGCGCGGTTCTTGCCGATTTCGGCCGGATCGATGTCGATGTGGATCACCCGCGCACCGGGTGCGAACGCGTCAAGCTTGCCGGTCACACGGTCGTCAAAGCGCGCGCCGATGGCGACCAGCAGGTCGCAGCGCTGCGCGGCCGCGGTGGCGGCGACGGCGCCGTGCATGCCGAGCATTCCGAGCGCCTTGGGGTTCGAGTTCGGCACGATGCCGCGGGCCGGGAGCGTGGTGACGATCGGCGCGCCGGTCACTTCGGCCAGTTCGGCCACTTCGGCGGACGCGTTGGAACGCACCGCGCCACCGCCCACGTACAGCACGGGACGGTACGACTGCGCGAACAGCTTCGCCGCATCCGAGATCACGCGGCCGTGCGCCTTCGTGGTGGGGTTGTAACCGGGCAGAATCATGCGCTGCGGCCACGAATAATACATCTCGCCGGTCTGCGCGGTCTTGGTCAGGTCCACGACCACCGGGCCGGGGCGGCCCGAACGGGCGATATAGTGCGCCTCGGCGAGCACGCGGGGGATATCCTGTGCACGGGTCACCAGATACGAGTGCTTGACGACCGGATAGGTCGCCCCAACGATGTCCGCCTCCTGGAAGGCGTCGGTGCCGATGGCGTTCACGCCCACCTGACCGGTGATCACGACGAGCGGCACGGAATCCATGTTCGCGTCGGCGATTGGGGTGATCATGTTCGTCGCGCCCGGGCCGGACGTGACGATGCACACACCCACGCGGCCTGTCGCCACCGCATAGCCTTCGGCGGCATGGCCGGCGGCCTGCTCGTGGCGTACGAGCGTGAACCGGAACTTCGTATCGTCGTTGATCGCGTGGAACACCGGCAGGATGGCGCCGCCGGGCAGGCCGAACACGTCCTGCACGCCCAAATCCTCCAGCGCGCGAATCAACGCCTGCGCGCCGGTCATTTTCTCACCGTCGATGATCGTCTGCTTGTCTGCGGATGCGGTGTTTTTCGGAACGCCGCTGAACGCCTGCAATGGTGTGGGTAGAGCCATCATGTCCTCTCAACTCAAATCGTTCGGTCATATGCCTGGACCCGTCGCGCCTCGCGAGCGTTCATGACTTGCGTGCGCCGACGGTCACGATGCGCGTTCGCTTGTGGCTATGGCGTCTGTGATTCGTATTTTCTCAGTTTAAGCATACAGGTGACAGCATCGCGCAATCGCCGTTCACCAGTTGGTCAGTTGCCGGCCGAGCCGCTGCGCCGGTGCTTGGACGAGCCGTTCTTGCGGGCCGCCTTGAGCGCGGGCGCGTACCGGTCGAGCTCATGCCAGGCCATTTCCGCCGCGGCGAGCTGCGCCTTGCGCTTGCTGGTGCCGGTACCCTTGCCGATGATGTCGTCTTTCGGGCCGATGGTGGCCTTGGCGGTGAATTCCTGTGCGTATTCGGGGCCGGACACGCTCATGCGGTACCGCGGCTCATCCAGGCCGAGCTCGTGCGCCTTCACGGTCAGCGAGGTCTTCCAGTCCAGGGCTGGTCCTTCGGTGGCCACTTCCGCCAACGTGTCGTCGATGAGCCGGTGCACGACCTTGCGCGCGCCTTCGATGCCGTGCTCCAGGAACGTGGCGCCGATCAGCGATTCGACGATGTCGCACAGAATGGAGCTTTTCTCGGCACCGCCGGACTCCGCCTCGCCGTGCCCGAGCAGGATGAATGGGCCGACGTGCAACTTGTCCCGGGCGATCGCCGACAGGGCCTCCTCCGAAACGGCCTTGGCGCGCATCTTCGCCAGCTGGCCTTCGGTCATGTCGGGATGCAGCGTGAACAGCGTCTCGGTCGATACCAGTTCCAGCACGGCGTCACCGAGGAATTCCAGCCGCTCATAGTTCGATGTGCCGGGGTGTTCGTGCGAGAACGAACGATGGGTGAGCGCCTGTATCAGCAGATCCGGGCTGATGGTGACGCCCAGCGCGGAGAACAGCTCTTCGCGCGGTTCAGGTTCAGTCATGTTTTTCTCCTTGTCCACCGTATCCGGCCGCACGCGCACGCCCTGAACGCATACGCGCAGTGTCCGGATGGCAATATGCGACAATATACGAAGACCCTGCCACCCGTCGATGGCAGGGTCTTCATTTCGCTATCGGCATTCGGCTGCGATCACTTGGTGTGAGCGGAGCGAATGGCTGCGCGGTACACGCGGCCGCGGTAGGAGCCGCAGCTCGGGCAAGCCATGTGCGGCAGCGCCGGAGCGCCGCAGTTCGGGCATGCGATGGTCTGGGCGGCGGTAGCCTTCCAGTTCGCGCGACGCGAGTGCGTGTTGGCGCGCGAGGTCTTGTACTTAGGCAGTGCCATTTGTTATTCCTCTGTTTCGTTCGAACAATTGAGCTTAAGCGTACGGTATCTTAACGCATCGCCCGTACAACGGCATGTCGCGGCGTCGTGCGAGCAGGTTCCCAGACCCGCACGCCGATCGCCCACCGTTACTTGTCGCCGTGCTCCTCGGCCTCCAGCTGGGCCTTCAACCCGGCCAGAGCCGCGAACCGCAGATCGGTCACGTCATGATGATGGTCCGGGTGCTCGTTGAGGTCGACGCCGCACTGCGAGCACAGTCCCCGGCAGTCCTCGCGGCACAGGGGCTGCAATGGCAGCGCCTCCACCAGCGTGTCACGCAGCAGCGCCTCCAGGTCGGCGAACGCCCCGTCCCGGCTCAGCGGATACACGTCCTCGGACTCGTCCTCCCCCGCGACGATCTCCACGTCCTCGTTCTTGGGCTTGCCGTGCGAGCGGGCCTTCGCGCTCTCCTCGTAGGGGAAGAACGCGACGACGTCCACACCCCAATCGCGCTTGATGGGCTTGAGGCAGCGTGTGCACTCGGCCGCGACGGGCGCTTCGATGCGAGCGGTCAGCACCAGGCCGTCGACTATCGAGTCGAACGAGCCGTGCACGCTGACGTCCGCGCCCTCCTTCACGCCGATGACCTCATCGCCGATGCCGCTCGGCGCGGGAAACACCGCGTCCACCGTCTTGGACTGCCCCGGCCGCGACGCCACCTGCGCCACGCTGACCGCCCATGCGGAATCCTCCGGTCGTGCCATACAAATCTCCTCCCTGCTGCTGCCGCGCATGCTGTTGCGCGTTCCGTTACACTCCGGCGCGCCCCTACTGCGCTTCCGGATAATCGTTGATGTTCAGGTGCGGCATCTGCTCGCCCGCCGCGCGCTGCCGTTCCTCAAGCACGTTGAGTCCTGCCTGCACGTCGTGACTGAGCTTGCCGAGCTGCTCCTGCAGGCCGGTCATCACCGTCGTGCAGTACTCGTCGGCGCCATTGGTCAGATGGTCGGCACGCGCCTGCGCCTTGTCGAGAATCGCACGCGCACGCTGCCGCGCCTTGTCGGTGATGTTCTCCTGGCCGACGAGGATCTGCGCCTGCTTGTTGGCCTCGTCCAACGTGTCGGCGGCACGGCTCTGCGCCGACGCGATGATGGCGTTCGCCTGCGTCTGCGCGGATTCCAAGCGCCGCTCGGCCTCGCGCATCAGCGCGGACGCGCGCTCCAGCTGCACCGGGAGCATCCGCTTGAGCTCGTCCAGCTGACCGGCGAACTCCTCGCGGTCCACACGCACCATGCTGGGCGCGAACAGGCTGGTCTTCGCGGCCTCCAGCGTCGCCTCCATCGAGTCGATGATGTCATAGACGGTGGTGAACTCCTCGCGGGACTTCACCTCCTCGGGGTTCATGTCGGCCTTCGGATCCAGCGTCTCGCGCAAATCGGGGAGCTGACTGATCGGGAACGTCGGCTTGGACTGCTTCGCGTAATCGGATATGTCCGGCTTGTTCTCGTGCGTCGCAGCGGCGGCCGGCTGCGGCTTGTGCGACATTTCGTCCCACACGCTGGCAGGTGCCGCGCTTTCCGGCGCATCGTTCAGCCGCGCCGCGGCCGCATACGTGACGCTGTAGGCGTCGGTCGACTGCGCGGCCGGCTCGGTGCCGGTCGCGGGATTCATGGCGGCGCCGCCGTCGTTGCCGTCACCGACGTTGACGATGCCATCGTTCGTTGATTCATCCATGCTGCATCTCTTTACTTTTATTCCGGTCACGTATCAGAGACCGGAAAACCCAGACAATATCATATGGGATTCGCGTCGCGACGTCACTCGCCACGCTCATGGCTCAACGCCTCGTCCAGCATCGGCACCACGCCATCAGGCACCATGCCGGTCACGTCGCCGCCATGCCGGGCGACGTCCTTGACGATGGAGCTGGAAATATGCTCAAGCACCGGGTCGGCCGGCAGGAACAGCGTCTCCACCTCTGCGAGCTTGCGATTGACAAGGGCCATGCCCAGCTCCGCCTCGTAATCGCCGTTCTGCCGCAGGCCCTTGACGATGACGGTGGCACCGATCTCCTTGCAGTAGTCGGTGATCAGGCCGGTCGTGGACGCGACCTTGACATCGGGGAATCCGTCGTGGTCGAGCGCCTGACGAATGATATCCACTCGCGTATGCGCCGGGAACATCGGGGTCTTCGCGGCGTTCACGGCCACGACCACGTGCACTTCGTCAAAAAAACGGGCGCACCGCTCAATGACATCCAAATGTCCCGCGGTCACGGGGTCATACGATCCTGGGCATACTGCGATAGTCATATGCATAGCCTACCGCGAATCGCCGGACAGCCCGCATACGAGCGAGCCGGGGCTCAGACGCCGGACATGCAGCGGTAGCATGCGGGCATTATCATGAATCTATGCCGGCGGAAGACAGACCGGCCATTCGCCGCTATGATGTCGTCATGGATGAAGGAATGGAGTCGAAATGTCATCTGAACCGTCAACACAGCTAAAGCCGACATCCGCCGTCGCAGGAGGGATCGCCGCGGATCTCGCGGATCCGGTGTCGCCGCTGTCCACCCCGGACCAGGGCACGGGGACGGCGGTGCTGGAGCGTCCGGAAACCGAGGAGCAGACCGACCGTTCCGACAATGGCGACGCCGACCGGTTCGCGCACTATGTGTCGCGCGATCGCATCGCCGAATCAAAGCTCACCGGCCGGCCCGTGGTCGCGCTGTGCGGCAAGATCTGGGTGCCGAAGCACGACCCGTCGCAATACCCCGTCTGCCCGGACTGCAAGCGCATCTATGAAGAGATGATGAAGTAAGGTCGCGCGCCGCGCGCGGCGATTACTCCAGTTTTTCGGACAATTCCATCCATTCGGCCTCCAAGGCGCCGGACTCGTCGGAGACGGCCTGAAGCTGCCCGTTGAGCTTGTTCAGCCCCTCATAGTCGCTCGGATCATGGGCGGCCATATCCGCTTCGAGCGCGGTCTTCTGCTCCTCCAGCTTTGCGAGCTTGCGCTCGATGGCGGAGATGCGCTTGCTGGTCTCGCGGAATTCCTTGCCGCTGAGCTTGGGGGCGTCGTCCGCCGTGGCAGTGACGCCGGAGCCGGCCGGCTCCTTCTGCGAAGCCGATACGCCTGCCGGCGCTGCGGTCTTCGCTTTTTCGATCATGTCGAGATAATCGTCGACGCCACCGGGCAGATGCCGCACCTTACCGCCGATCAGTGCGAACTGCTGGTCGGTGACGCGCTCCAGCAGGTACCGGTCGTGGCTGACGACGATCAGCGTGCCCGGCCACGTGTCGAGCAGATCCTCCATGACGGCGAGCATATCGGTGTCGAGGTCGTTGCCGGGCTCGTCCATGATGAGCACGTTCGGCTCATCCAGCAGGATCAGCAGCAGCTGCATGCGGCGCTTCTGTCCGCCCGACAGGTCGCGGATCGGCGTCATCAGCTGCGCGGATTCAAAGCCGAGCCGTTCCATCAGCTGACCGGGCGTGACTTCCTTGCCGTCGACGATATAGCTGGGCTTGTAGCGGGACAGTACTTCCTTGATCTTGTATTTGCCGAGTTTCTCCAGCTCGTCGAGCCGCTGCGAAAGCACCGCGAACTTCACGGTCTTGCCGATGTTGACATGCCCGGCTGTCGGCGTGAGCGTGCCGTCGATGAGCTTGAGCAACGTGGATTTGCCGGCGCCGTTCGCGCCGACGATGCCGAAACGGTCACCGGGGCCGATCAGCCAGGTCACGTCGTCGAGAATCTTGCGACCGGCGACGGTGATCTTCTGCGCCGCGGAGGTGACCTGCGGCGCGACCGACTCCTCCGTGACACCCTTACGTTCCGCGAGCGCCTCCGCCTTCGCCTTGGCTTCCGCTGCGGCCTGGATGGATTCCGGCACGCCGGCGTCCACGAGACGCGGGTCGGCGAGCGTGTCGACGGCGACTTCGACGGAACCGGTCACGCGCGGCTCCGAGTATAGGGAGGGGACGATATCGATCTGAGAGGAGGAGGCGGGGGCCTGATCCGCCGCCGTGTCGTCGGTCGGCGTGACCGGCTGCTCGCCTTGGCTTTTCGCGAAGATCTGCGTGACGTCGATCAGGTCGACGACCTGCTTGCCCAGGCGCGACGTGGCCATCTGCTTGAGTTCGACGGCGTTGCGCATGGGCGGCACGTCGGCGATGAGCTCCCGCGCGGCCTTGACATGGAACTTCTGCTTGGTGGAGCGGGCGCGGGCGCCGCGCGACAGCCAGGCGAGCTCCTTGCGCGCGAGGTTGCGGCGCTTCGTCTCTCGCACATCAGCCTGTCGGTCGCGCTCCACGCGCTGCAGCATGTATGCGGAGTAGCCGCCTTCGAACGGGTCGATCACGCCGTCGTGGACCTCCCACATCGACTCGCACACCTCGTCGAGGAACCAGCGGTCGTGGGTGACGAGCAGCAGCGCCCCCTGCCCTTTCGACCAGCGGTTCTTGAGATGTTCGGCAAGCCAGTGGATCGTCACGACGTCCAGATGGTTGGTGGGCTCGTCGAGCGCGAGGATGTCCCAATCCTTGAGCAGCAGCCGGGCCAGGTCGGCGCGGCGTCGCTGGCCTCCGGACAGCGAGCCGACGCGGGCGTTGAGGTTGATGCCGCCCAGCAGCGCCTCGACGATCTCGCGCGACTTGTTGTCGGCGGCCCACTCGTAATCCTCGCGGCCTTCCAGCGCGGCCGCGCGCACGGTGGCGTCGTCGTCCAGCGGGTCGCGCTGGTCGAGCATGCCGAACGTCAGTCCGCCGCGCTTGGTGACTCGCCCGGAATCCGGCTCCTGAGTGCCTTTGAACAGGTGCAGCAGCGTGGATTTGCCGTCGCCGTTGCGGCCGACGATGCCGATGCGATCGCCCTCGAATACGCCCTGCGTCACATCGGTGAAGATGGTTTTGGTGGCGAAGGCGAGTGAAACGTGTTCCAATCCAAGGTCATAAGTCGGCATGACTCACCAATGTAGCGTCAGCGGTGGGCATCAACGTCCGAACCACCACCCGCCCCCGCTGGCTCGTCATGTTCGCCCCCGCTGGCGGGGGCGAACTCGCAGTTCGCTAGCGCAGGGATTGGGCGTAGGTGTTGCAGCGGGCGGCGAATCCGCCGAACACCTGCTCGGCCAACGGCTGCAGGCGCGGATTATATTCGGCGAACGCTTCGCGCAGCTGCGACTTCGATCCGCCCACCGCCTTGAGGTCCTTGACCATCGAGGACTCATCCAGCCATTCCTCCAGCAACGTCGGCGTCACTTCGAGATGGAACTGCATGCCCAGCGCCGAGCCGATGCGGAACGCCTGCACCTTGGTGTGCTCGGACCGCGCCAGCAGCTGGGCGCCGGCGGGAAGCCCCACCACGTCGTTGTGCCAGTGCAGCACGTCGATCTGCTTGTTCCACATCGAGAAGTAATTGTGCTTGTCAACGCGCTTGATCGGCGCGAACCCGATTTCCGGCGACTCGCCACGGCTGAGTTTGCCACCCAGCGCGGTGGCGATGATCTGATGGCCGAGGCACACGCCCAGCACCGGCTTGCCGACGCTGATGGCCGCCTTGACCAGTTTCGCCTCGACCTTGAGACCGGGATACTTGTCATAATCCAGCGCGCCCATCGGACCGCCCATAATCACCAGTCCGGCGACCTGCGCGAAGTCAGGCAGATCGGGCTTCTTTTCCTTGGCGATGTTCACCACCGTGGACGACATGTTCAGGTCGTCCAGGTTGTCCAGGATGCGCCCCGGCTTCTCCCACGGGACGTGCTGCACGATAAGCACTTGCGATTGCGTCATAACTCCATTGTTGCATCACCTACGTAAACTTTGCACACCGTTTCTTCATCTTTCGTATTTCCAGCCGCGCCCGGGCGGCCGCGCAATCACATTTGCCGGGTGGTTTGTCTGGCGGTTTGTCGCATAACGCGAATACGCTCGACATTATGACACAAGCCTCAGAACCGCAGAATTCCAACACTTCCGAGAACGCCGGCGTGGCGCGCGCCGCGGCCGGCCTGAAGCTGTATGACACGGCTTCGCACACGGTCTCGCGTTTCACCCCGATCAAGCCCGGCCAGGTGGGGATCTACGTGTGCGGCGCCACCGTGCAGAGCTCCCCGCACATCGGCCATATCCGAGCGGCCGTCGCGTTCGATGTGGTGCGGCGATGGATGCTGCGGCTGGGATATCAGGTCACGTTCGTGCGCAACGTGACCGATATCGACGACAAAATCCTCGACAAGGCGGCCGCGGCAGGCCAGCAGTGGTGGGCGCGCGCGTACTTCTACGAGCGGGAGTTCACGCAGGCGTATGACACGCTTGGCGTGCTGCCGCCGACGTATGAGCCCCGCGCGACTGGGCACATGATCGACATGATCGACCTGATCCGCCGCATCATCGACAACGGTCACGGCTACGTAGTTTATGATGCGGATGGCAAGCCGACCGGCAACGTGTATTTCGACGTGGCGAGCTGGCCGCATTACGGCGAGCTGACCCATCAGAAGCAGGGTGCCGCCGAGGCCGACGAGGCCGCCGCCGTGGCTGACCGCATGGGCCCGTCCGTGGATGCGGCCGGCGACGACAAGTACAATCCGATCGACCCCGCCGACGCATCCCCCGACAAGCACGATCCGCGCGATTTCGCGCTGTGGAAGGCGCCGAAGCCCACCGACCCGCAGGACGCGCGCTGGTCGACGCCGTTCGGCGTGGGCCGCCCCGGCTGGCACATCGAATGCTCGGCCATGAGCCACCGGTATCTGGACGGCATGTTCGACATCCACGGCGGCGGACTGGACCTGCGCTTCCCCCATCACGAGAACGAGATGGCGCAGACGCGTGCCGCCGGATACGAGTCGGCCGCACGCTGGATGCATTCGGCGTGGGTGACCGCCAAGGGCGAGAAGATGTCGAAGTCGCTGGGCACCGGCCTGTCCGTGCCGAGTGTGCTGGCCGAGCACTCCGCATGGGTGGTGCGCTATGCGCTCGGCTCCGTGCAGTACCGTTCGATGCTCGAATGGTCCGACCAAGCGCTGGTCGAGGCCCAGGCCGCATACGAACGCATCATGAACTTCATCGAGCGCGCCGGCGTGGCTTTGGGCGAGCAGCCCGAGCGCGCCGAGATCGCCGGGGTCAGCGCCGATGATCTTCCCGCCGATTTCGTCTCCGCGATGAATGACGACGTGAACGTCTCCGGCGCCACGGCGGCGATCTTCACCGCGATTCGCAACGGCAACACGCTGCTGAGCAAGCTGGATGACCGTGCCGACGGCGATGTGGCCCGCGCCGAGGTGCGCAGCGCCCTGGTCGCGGTGCGGGCGATGCTGGATGCGCTGGGACTGGATCCGCTGGCCGAGCCGTGGGCCGGTGCCGCAGGCGCGGACGGCAACGGCGAGAGCCGCGAGCATGATGTGCTGGACGCCCTGATCACGGAGCAGCTGAACGCCCGCGCCGAAGCGCGCAAGTCCCGCGACTTCGCCAAGGCGGACGCGATTCGCGACGCGCTGGGTGCCGCCGGCATCGCCATCGAGGACGGCCCGCAAGGCAGCACGTGGAGTTTGAAGTAATCTCCCCGACACTGTGTGATCCGTTATGTTGAGCCCCGCCCCCAAAGCGGGGCTCAACTGGTTACGGTTATGCGATCGGAGCATATTTTGACGGTGAAAGCGCCGATAGCAGCCCAGCATTGTCGCTGGCATTATGCCAGCAAATGCAATCAAATACCAAGCAGGAACGCCCCGGCATCATCGCGGGACAGTCATGATCATCCGATCCTGTTCCGCTCCTTAATCGAACACGAAATCGACATCCACGATATGCAGCCGCTTGGTCAGCTCCTTCTCCAAGTCTCGCTTGCACTCCACCAGATCCTCCACGTCAATGCTCTGACCGATACCGCTCAGATACACATCGACCGTATAGTTCATGCCGGTCTTGAACACCAGTACCTGCTCGTAATCGGTGTTCTGCGGCAGATGCCGCTGCGCCGCCGACTCCACGAACGCGTTCGTCGCATCGTCGTCATGCACTCCGCCGACCAGTTCCACGAACGCGTCCTTGAGCACACCGAACGGCTCCTTGATCGTGAGCAGCACCAGTGCGACGGTGATGAAGAAATCACCGGTGTAATGCAGGAAATCCAGAGGGCCGCCAGCCGGCAGGAACCACAGGAACACGGCCACCACACCGATGCCGAACGACATCGAACCGTCGACCAGCGTGCTCTTGCACTCCGCGGTCAGCATCGTGCTGGAATTGCGGATGCGCCGGTTCTCGCGCCGGTAATACAGGTACAGTCCTAGGCAGACGGCCACGGTCAGGATCTCGTAAATCACCACGGGCCCGGTCTCGATGCGCCCGCCCTGCCCAAGCACGAAATAGTCATAGGCGACGCGCGTCACATCGACGAGAGAGAAGAGCAGCAGCGACATCGTCAGCATCGCCTTGCAGATGGCGTATATCGGTTCCAGAGCGAACATGCCATTGGGGAAGCGCTCGGTGGTGCGCACGGTGCGCGACGACAGGTATGCGGCGACGAGGCCGGACAGCACGGAGATGACGGTGAAGGAGAAGTCCAGGAACATGGCCTTCAGACCGGTCATGAAGAACACGGCCATGCCTGCGAGCACCTGCAGGATGTTGATGACGATGCCCACGATCAGGGCTTTGCGTTCGATGGTTTTCTGGTGTGGCATAGGCGGGCCTTCCATATTGCACGGCATGTCTGCGTCGGCGTCAGAGCGGCAGTCTGCGTATAGGTTGGGTCCGAAGGATAATCAAAACAGCTCAGCGATCCAATAATCCACGGAAATTATTGCCCTTCCATGGTAACGGAAACGAACGATTCCAGGCGTGTCGGTTCGCGCTGAGCGTGCGGGAATCCCCGCCGCCCACAAGGCCAACGGTTCTGTCGCATTTCCGCCGCTCTCTCGCGTCGGTCCCACGCGCAGCCGCGACCGCCGAACGGCGCCCCGCGGCACCTCTCCGTCGCCGTGCGGGCCGCCTCGGCGGCAACCCGCTGGTTTTCCGCCGCAACGGCTAGACTGGTTCGCATTATGGCTGCTTTTAGTTCTTTGACAGACCGGCTCTCGAATGCGTTCAAGCATCTGAAGAGCAAGGGCAAACTTTCCGAGGCGGATATCGACGGCACGATCCGTGAGATCCGCCGCGCGCTGCTCGACGCCGATGTGGCGCTCGACGTGGTGCGTTCCTTCACCGCGCGCATCCGCGAACGTGCGCTCGGCACAGAAGTGTCCGAAGCGCTCAACCCGGCGCAGCAGGTGGTCAAGATCGTCAATGAGGAGCTGACGGATGTGCTCGGCCAGGGCGTGGACCGGCCGCTGAACTTCGCCAAGAACCCGCCGACGATCATCATGCTGGCCGGCCTGCAGGGCGCCGGCAAGACGACGCTCGCCGGCAAACTCGGCTACTGGCTGAAGGATTCCGGCCACACGCCGCTGCTGGTCGCCGCCGACTTGCAGCGTCCGAACGCCGTGACCCAGCTGCAGGTGGTCGGCGAACGCGCCGGCGTGCCGGTGTACGCGCCCGAGAAGGGCGTCCAGTCCGACGGGGGCGACTCGGTGTCCGCGCCGGGCGAGACCTCCGGCGACCCGGTGAAGGTGGCCCGCGATTCGATCGCGCTGGCCAAGCAGAAGCTGTACGACACGGTCATCATCGATACCGCCGGCCGACTGGGCGTCGACGAAGCGCTGATGCAGCAGGCCCGCGACATCCGCGATGCCGTGAACCCCAACGAGATCCTGTTCGTCATCGACGCAATGATCGGCCAGGACGCCGTCCAGACGGCCAAGGCGTTCGACGAGGGCGTGGATTTCACCGGCGTGGTGCTGTCCAAGCTCGACGGCGACGCCCGCGGCGGTGCGGCGCTGTCGGTGGCGAGCGTGACCGGCAAGCCGATCCTGTTCGCCTCGACCGGCGAAGGGCTCAAGGACTTCGAGGTCTTCCACCCCGATCGCATGGCCTCGCGCATCCTCGACATGGGCGATATCCTCACCCTGATCGAACAGGCGCAGAAGCAGTTCGACGAGGAGGAGGCCCGCAAGGCCGCCCAGAAGATGGCGGAAGGCGAGTTCGGACTCGACGACTTCATGGACCAGCTGCAGCAGGTGCGCAAGCTCGGCTCGATGAAGTCGCTGCTCGGCATGATCCCCGGCATGGCGCAGCACCGCAAGGAACTGGAGCAGTTCGACGAGAAGGAGATCGACCGCACCGAAGCGATCATCCGGTCGATGACCCCCGAAGAGCGGCGCAACCCGAAGATCATCGACGGCTCTCGCCGCGCCCGCATCGCCTATGGTTCCGGCGTAACCGTCTCGGCGGTCAACGGGCTGCTGCAACGGTTCGAGCAGGCCGCGAAGATGATGAAGCGCATGAGCAACAAGGCCATGGGCGGCATCCCCGGTTTCGGAGGCCCCGCGGTAGGCGGCGGCAAGAAGGGCAAGGGCAAGAGCAAGAAGAAGGGCTCGAAGTCCGGCAATCCGATGAAGCGCGAGGCCGAGGAGAAGGCGTTGCGCGACAAGCTCGCCGGCAAGGGCTCCGGTTCCGGCAAGTCCGGCGGGTCCGCCTTCATGAAGAAGCCGCAGAATCCGGCTCTTCCGGCCGGGCTGCAGGATGCGCTCGACGCGAACGGTGGCGAGCTTCCGCCCAACTTCGGCGGCGGCCTTTCCGGTCTGCTCGGCTGATTCGGCCCGTTTTTCTCTGGCGCCGGGCGGGGATGGATGTTTTCGGTCATCCCCGCCCGGCGCCAAATCATTTGCCATATCTTCGCAGCTTTCCACTCGCCGCGAATTCGCAACGGCTGCCGGTACACTGAAAGCCATTATTCACTCGTTGGAATGTTAGGTAAGGAGTTCGGCGGTGGGCGTGTTGTCGTGGATACTGCTGGCGGCGTGCATGCTATGGTCGGCGTTGCGGTTCCTGCCAGCCGGACGGGAAGCGCACATGCCGACGATGCCTTACATGATTGCGCTGATTCGTTTTTTGTGGATACCGTACCTGGTCATCGCGGTATGGGCCGGTCTGGTCGGCTCGTGGTGGCAGTGCGGCGTCGCCGTCGCCGGCATCGTGTCGATACTTGCCATGCAGGTTCCGTATTGGACGAACATGCCACGGGAACGATGGCACCACCAGCGTGGAACATCCCATGAAACAGCGTCAGACGACCATCGCCAGACCGCGCGATCCGCCGACGCCGAGCCGACCGCGAACCCGCCGCAGGCGAGCGGCGACACCTACCATCTGATGACGTTGAACTGCCGCTATGGCAAGGCGAGCGCCGACGCCATCATCGCGGCCGTGCGGGAACGACACATCGATGTCCTCGCGCTTCAGGAACTCAGTACGGATCTCATCAAGCGTCTTGAGCGCGGCGGCCTGCACAGGATCCTCCCCTATCGGCAGCTCGGTACGCCCCGCGAAAAGACCGACAACGGCGGCTTCAACGGCATCTGGTCGCGCACCAAGCCGAAACGCGGCACGCATGGCATTGTCTCGATACCTGCGGCCGACGTGCCGGGCATCATGCTGCAAACCGATGACGGCACCTCCGTGGCATTCGCATCCGCGCACACCAAATCGCCGATGCGCGGCTGTCGGGAATGGTCAGACGGCATCCGGTCCCTGAGCGCGCTGGTTCCGATGCCGCGCAAGTCAGTCAGCGCAGGCACTGGCCGCGAGGAACGTGCCACCGGCTCGAAAGCCGGACGCGGCGGTGGTTCCGCATATCCCGACGTCGATATCGCGGTGCTCATGGGCGACCTCAACGCCGATATCGACCATGCCAGCTTCCGCGAGCTGCTGCGGTCCGGATTCCGCGACGCCGCACTGGCACAGGCTCGCGGACATGTCAATACCTTCCCCAGTCAGGTGCCGTGGCCGCGCATCGAGCTCGACCACATCATGGCCGCGACGCGAGAATCCGCGTCAGGCTCCGCCGCCGAGCCGGCACGAGCCGTCGCGTTCAGCGGCGTCGAATCATTCGTCGTGGAAGACACCGACCACCTCGCGCTGACCGCCACAATGACTATTTGAGCGGCATGCCGCACGGACAGCATAGCGGATATGCGTCACTGAGCGCGCCCACCGTCACTGAGCGCGGGCACACTCACAGTGACGCACCCACAAAACCCTTGCAATCACTGGATTTCCGGGTTGCGTCACGCTGTGCGGGCGCACGCAGCGTGACGCAACCCGCTCACAGTGACGCAGAATGACCGAGACGGCCCGCCCCGGCACGTCAAAAACAACAATGCCGCATGGGCTCCCGTAGAAGTCCATGCGGCGAGGCTTGGATTGCCCGACTACAGCACCGCCATCGCGAAATCCACGAGCAGCTTGATGCCGTACAGGACGATGATGCCGCCGCACACGCGGTTGAGCACGCCGATGATCTTCGGATTGAACTTGTGCGCGAACGCGTTGACGACGAGCGTGACGCCGAGAAACCACATCACTGAAGCGGTCTCAACGCCCGTGATGAACGGGGTGGCCTGCTGCGCGCTCAGCGTAGCCGCAAACGCACCGAGCATCAATGTGCCGTCGATGATGGCCTGCGGGTTGAACCACGTGACCACGCACGCGGTGCCAACGGTCTTCAGCAGTCCACGCAGACCGAGACGCTTGGCAGGGGCTTCAGCACCAGCGACCGGACTCGCCGTCGAAGCAGTCGCAGCAGCAACAGCACCGGCCCCAGCGCCGTTCTCGGAAGTCGACTTCTTCTTCGGCAGCAGCAGTCCCAGACCGATGCGCACCACGACGGCGCCGCCCAGGCCAAGCACCACGGTCTGCAGCCACGGATGCGCCTGCATCAACGCGCCGATGCCGAAAAAGCACGCCAGCGACAGCACGATATCGAAGAAAATCACGATCGCCGCAGTAATCAACGCGTTGCGACGCGTACGCGTCAACGCGGAATTGATCACGAACAGATTCTGCATGCCGATTGGCGCGACATACGCCAATCCCATCGTCAAGCCCTGAAAATACAGACCCATCATCACTCCCGACAATCATTTGGTTGGGTCATCACCACCCAACCAAAACCAGCCAATATGCCATCAGCTGGATTTCCTCACGCGGATTGCAAGTTATACAAGATCCGCCTTATTCCAACACCTTTGCCATATTCTACAGATTCGATTACACTTGGCAACCAGCCAAGAACAGAGCAATGCACCCAACCAAAAATCAGGCATCATGACACGCAGCACACCATTGGACATCAACTGGGAGCCGAACCGCAGCAGCGGCGAGCCCATAACCGAACAGATCGTCGGTTTCATGTGCGCCCGCATCTCAAGCGGCGACTGGCCGATCGGATCAAGACTGCCCAGCCAGCGGGTACTGGCCGAACGCTTCGGCGTGAACCGGTCCACCATCATCGCCGCGATCGGAGAGCTCGCCGACTACGGCATCGTCGAAGGCCGGCACGGCGCCGGCACGCGCATCGCCAGCAACACGTGGTCGCTGATGTTGCCGGGCGCGCCGGACTGGGCGGATTACGTGTCGTCCGGGTTCTTCAAGGCGAACAACGACACCATTCAGACGATAAACCGACTCGAATTCGACCGGTCGAAAACCCGTCTCGGCACCGGCGAGCTCGACCCGCGGCTGTTCCCCCGTGACATGTGGCGGCGCGTGGCCGGCGAAGCCGCGGCCGAGATAAGCTCGCTCGGGTATCCGCCGCCGGAGGGCCTTGACGTGCTGCGCGAGGCGATAGCGGCGCACATGGAGGCGTGGGGCATCAGCTGCACGCCCGGGCAGGTCCTTGTATCATCCGGCGCATTGCAGGCGTTGCAGATGATTTCGGTGAGTCTGCTGTCGGCCGGATCCACGGTCTATGCGGAGGCGCCGAGCTACATCAAGTCGCTGCAGGTGTTCCAATCGGCCGGCATGAAACTCGCCGGCGTACCGATGGACGAGCATGGCCTTGACGTGGATGCGCTGGGGAGGCTGATGGGCGGCGGGGCGCAGTCCGAGGGGATGACGGCGGCGGTACCGTCCGCCCCGCAGACCTCACTGCCGCCGCGGGCCAAGGCCACGCGCGAGAATGACGCGGTGCTGTACACAATCCCCACCAACCACAATCCCACGGGCGTCACGATGAGCGAGCCACGCCGTCGGGCGCTCATCGCCTCATGCGTGGCGAACCGGTTGCCGATCATCGAGGACTGCGCATACCAGGACCTCATCTTCGACGGGGATACGCCGCACACGCTCAAATCGTTCGATGAGACCGGCATGGTGATTACGCTGGGCAGTGCGTCGAAGGCACTGGCGCCGGGACTGCGCATCGGCTGGATCGTGGCGGACGAGCGCATCGTGCAACGGCTGGCCGACGTGAAGATGCAGATGGACTACGGGGCGAGCACGCTGAGCCAGTGGGTGTTCGCGCGATTCCTGTCCAGCGGCCTGTATGACGAGTACATGGTCTCGCTGCGCATGCAGCTACGCCGGCGGCGGGACGCCGCACTGGAGACGCTGGAGCGACTGTTCGCCGGCCGTGCCCACTGGAACGTGCCGCGCGGCGGTTTTTACGTCTGGCTCACGTTCGACGAGCCGGTGCGCACAGGGCGCCTGTTCCAGCGCGCAATCGAGCACGGTGTACTGCTCAACCCCGGCGACATCTACGATTTCGAGGGGGACAACTCGCTGCGCCTGAGCTACTCCTACACCACGCCGGAGGAGTTCGCGGCCGCCGCCGAAACCCTGGCCTCTTTGGTATAGGCCTCGATGGCGGCTTCGGGCTGGACAGCGTCCAAGCAAACCCGCCGTTATCCGTCTCGAAACCGCCCGCTGCGACCGGCCAAGGTACCCCATGTGGCCGTATCTCGTTTTCAAGGGGTTGATTTCGGCTCCGCCGGACATCTATCTGCGTTTCAAGGGGGCGCCAAAACGCGATATCCGAAGTATGATCGGCGAAATGCCACCGGAATCATGCGGTTCTTGGGCCGCTTATACTTTGTGACCAACCCCTCGAAACGCAGATAGGCATTCGGAACAACACGAATCAACCCCTCGAAATGCAGATAGCCCCGAATCCTCCGCCAGTGAATGCCGACTAGGCTTTCAAGCATCACGTCAGACACCTTGCGCGCCGATGTTTTTGTCACGTCGACCCCGACGATCGCTCGCCAGCTCCAGCGTGTCGGGTATCCACCCCTATGCGTTATAATTTACCGGTTATTCGTGATGGGTGGAGCCCTCTCATTCTGCCTTTCATGAGGAACACGTGGGTTCTCGGTTGAGGTGCCCCACACACAATCGAAAATCCGCAAACCTAGTATTACAAGGAGAGCCATTTTGGCAACCAAGATTCGTCTGAAGCGTATGGGCAAGAAGTTCTACGCCTTCTACCGCGTGGTCATCACCGATTCCCGCAACAAGCGTGACGGTCAGTCCATCGAGGAGATCGGCACCTACAACCCGAACACCCAGCCTTCGACCATCCAGATCGACTCCGAGCGCGCACAGTACTGGCTCGGTGTCGGTGCTCAGCCGTCCGAGCCTGTGCTCAAGCTGCTGAAGATCACCGGCGACTGGCAGAAGTTCAAGGGCCTCGACGGTGCCGAAGGCACGCTGAAGACCGTGGAAGCCGGCCCGGACGCCGCAGCCCGCGTCGAAGCCGTGGAAGCCGAAGCCCAGAAGCTGAAGGCCGCGAAGTCCGCCGCTGACGCCAAGGCCAAGGCCGAAGCCGAAGCTGCCGCTGCCGCTGAAGCTGAAGCTCCCGCCGAGGAAGCGCAGGCCGAGTGATCATGCTCGCACAGGCTGTGGAACACCTCATCAAGAACATCGTCGATTTTCCCGATGACGTTTCGGTCAAGTCCCACGAGAACGCGCGCGGCGAACTCATTCGCGTGCGCGTGAACCCGGAGGATATTGGCCGCGTGATCGGCCGCAGCGGCCGCACCGCCAATGCGATCCGCACCGTGGTGCAGGCACTTGCCGACCACAAAGTGCGCGTCGACATCATGGATGTGCGCAGGTGAACCCTAGCGTGGAGCGTCAACAACACTCTGACGACCCTCAGCAGCGCGAGTTGCTGAGGGTCTGTCGTATCGGACGCGCGCAGGGGCTCAAAGGCGAGGTCACCGTGCAGATCTTCACGGACGAGCCGGAATATCGGTTCGCTCCCGACTCCGTGCTGTACACGCGCGACGGTTCGCAGGAATACGTCGTCGAGTACGCGCGCACATTCAAGAACCGTTGGATCGTTAAGTTCGAGGGCATTGATGACCGCGACGCCTCCGAGGCGGCGAATGGCATCGAGCTGTACGGCGAGGCTGACGATCCCGAGGACATGCTGGAAGAGGACGCCTGGTATCCGAAGGATCTGGTCGGGCTTGAAGCGCGGCTCGCCGAGGGCAACGGGCTCGGTCTGCCGGCCGGCCAGGTCATAGGCAAGGTCGTGGACGTACTCGACAGCGCGCAGACGCTGTTGAAGATTCGCCTGGCCTCGCCGGTTCGGGACGCCGTCACCGGCGAAGTGACGGAATCGACCGCACTGGTGCCGTTCGTCGACGAGTTGGTGCCCGACATCGACCTCGAAGAGGGGTATCTGACGATCGACCCGCCCGGCGGGCTGATTCCGGGACTGTGATTCGGCCCCGGTCACCCTTCAGTGTCCGACAGATGCGGCTGTCGGACACTGTCATATATGACGGCGTTGTTGCCGGGCGCCGAGCCGAGTCCGGCAACAATGCGGCACGCCCGGATGCGCAGCAAGGCTGACAGACGCGATTTATAAAAGACATCGGACTCATGCGATTCCAGTCAGCCGGCGCCGACAAACCATGCCACACATCCAGGCGTGTCGCGACGCTCATGCCGTCGGACTGCGGGATTCGCTACGCTGGAGAACATGAAGATCGATATCGTGTCCGTGTTTCCGGAGTATTTTGACGTGCTGAACCTGAGCCTGTTCGGCAAGGCGCAGGAGAAGGGTCTCGTCACCGTCACCGCGCACAACCTGCGCGACTGGACGCATGACGTGCATCATTCCGTTGACGATACGCCGGCCGGCGGCGGTGCCGGCATGGTGATGAAACCTGAGGTTTGGGCGGAATGCCTGGATGACCTGCTCGGTCTGGCACCCGCAGTCATCGCGCCGGACGCGGTATCTTCCGACGCGCACGACGATGATTCGGCCTCCGTCAGTCCGTCCGGCGCAGTCAACTCGGCGGAAGCAGCCGATACGACCGATGCGGCCGACTCGGGCCATGCAGGTAATCCGACCAATGCAGCCGCTTCCGTCACTTCCATCGTTTCCGATACCACGAGCGACACCAGTGAAGCTGACGGGAACGCCACGCCGGTTCTCATCTTCCCGAATCCCTCGGCGCCGCTGTTCACGCAGCGCGACGCGACCGAGCTCTCGCACGCCGACCATCTGCTGTTCGGCTGCGGCCGATACGAGGGCTATGACGCGCGAATCCCTGAGTATTACCGCGCGCAGGGCGTCGACGTACGCGAATACTCGATCGGCGACTACGTGCTGAACGGCGGCGAGGTGGCGGTTTCCGTGATGCTGGAGGCGATCACCAGACTGCTGCCGGGCTTCATGGGCAATCCCGATTCGATCGTCGAGGAGTCGTACACGGGCGGCAACGCACTGCTGGAACACCATCAGTACACCAAGCCGGCCACGTGGCGAGGCATCGCGGTTCCGCCGATCCTTACCAGCGGCGATCACGGCAAGGTCGACCGGTTCCGCCGCGACGAAGCGTTGACCCGCACCAACGACATTCGCCCGGATCTCATCGAGCAGCTCGATTGCCGGCAGCTCGACAAGCAGGACCGCAAGACACTCATCGCCCTTGGCTGGGAGGTCTCCGGAGCGCGTCCGCGCAAGCTGCAGTAAGTCACTTGACACACGTCATCAGCCACTATCCCCGCAAAAGTTGAGTCTCATACGCTCAACTTTTTCACTGTGGGTAAAAACTGGGAATGTCAGGACAGAATACCGGTAGGTAGTGGTGCAAGGCAAGAGGAGGAGCTCCGAGAGGGGTTCCGGGAACGGCCACGATAGACCACACCGGCAAGGCCAGTCACCCGGCCGGCGCGGCAAGCCAACCCGTTCCACTCCGATATGCGAGGAGTACCGATTATGGCAATGTTTCCGGCTTTGATGAATGACACGATGTTCTCTGACCTGTTTGACGACCCGTTCTTCGAGGGTTGGCGTTCCGCCGACAACAGCGCGGCGATGACCCCGACGAACATGATGAGTACGGACGTGCGCGAGAACGACAAGGGCTATGACGTGGACATCGACATGCCCGGCTTCAAGAAGGACGACATCAGCGTCTCGCTGAACAACGGCTATCTGACCGTGTCCGCCCATAAGGACGAAGGCAGCGGCGACAAGGATGAGTCCGGCAAGTGGCTTCGTCGTGAACGTTACGTCGGCACCTGCTCGCGCAGCTTCTACGTCGGCGATCAGGTGAAGGAGAACGACATCCACGCCAACTACCAGAACGGCACGCTGTGCATTCAGGTTCCGAAGATCGAGGCGCAGCCGCAGGTCGAAAGCAAGCACCAGATCGCCATTGAGGGCTGATGCCTGATGGCCGGCCGTACAGGTCGGCGGCGGAAACAACAGTCAAGCAAAAATCCCGTGACCGGCATGCGGAACATGCAACCGGTCACGGGTTTTTTATTGGCTCGTTGGTATTTCGCCCCCACCCCGGCAGCGGGAGCGACCATTCGGCTTACAGGCCGAACACCTTCACGCGGGAGTCAACCGGCTGCTTGTCAACCGGAGCCGCGGCCTGGGCGACGGTGCCGAACGGCATCTGCGCCTGCAACACCCAGCTGAACGGCAGACCGAATTCGGCGGCGACCGCCTCGTCGATCAGCGGGTTGTAGTGCTGCAGGGATGCGCCAAGCCCCTTCTCGGCGAGCGCGGTCCACACGGCGAGCTGCAGCATGCCGGCGGCATCACGGGCGAATCCGGGGAAGTTCGCAGCGTAGGTCGGGAAGTTCTTCTGCAGCTGCTTGGTCACGTCGGTGTCGTCGTAGAACAGCACGGTGCCGTGGCCGGCGGCGAAGGCGTTGATCTTGGCCTCGGTGGCCTTGAACGCTTCGTCATCGCTCACGACCTTGCGCAGCGTCTCCTTGACGATGTTCCACAGCTTCTGGTTGGCGTCGCCGAACAGCACGACGGCGCGCTGCGGCTGGGAGTTGAACGCGCTCGGCACCTGCACGGTGACGTCCTCGACGGTCTTGACGATCTCCTGATCGCTGACCGGGGATTCGGAGGTCAGCACGTACTGCGAGCGACGGGCCTTGAGTTCCTCGATGAAGTTCGACATGATGGCATCCTTTCGCGATGGCATTGCGTTTGTTGTTTCACTGTCTTTTAATAGCTCGATTCGAGGTATTCCATGATTAACGATACGTGCGCCATGCAACCCACATGCCGATGTTCTCTGTCAGAGAATATTAGCTAGGTAACATTCGGCACGGCGGCGATTGGGCCAAGGCCGCTTCGGGCTCGCAGCAACGGGCTACACTCGCCTCGGCTGCTCACTCATCCGTCGCGCCCGAGGTCTCCGAGGCCTCCGACGTCCCAAGCGCGGACTCGATATACCACACCGCGGTCTCGCCGTAATCGCGATGCTCGGCGAGGATCCATCCCTCGGGCGGCACGGGCTCGTCGGAACGCGCGGATCGCTCCAACACGATCGTCGTATTCCCGCCGGCGATTCCATGGGCGACCATGTCCGAGAGCAACTGGTTGCAGTCCTCGGTGGCGAACGCGTACGGCGGGTCGATGAAGATCACATCGAACGCCGCCGACTTCGCGGAGCCGCCAGCAGCATCGGCGTTCGAGGCCGAGCGTGCGGCACCCGAAGCGACGTACTTCTCGGCCCTGGCCCTGATGACCCGGGCCGTCATGCCGCGCTCCCACGAACGGTTCCGCTGCAGCGCGGTCAACGTCTTGGCGATCAGCGCCGCCGCCGGAGCGGAGGACTCTACCGCCACCAGCTCCCTCGCGCCGCGGCTCAACGCCTCGATGCCCAGCGCCCCGGTCCCGGCGAACAGATCCAATACGCGGGCGTCGTCCAGCACCTGCCATGAATCCAGATGCGAGAATATCGCCTCTTTGGTCCGGTCGGTGGTCGGCCGGGTTCCGGTTTTCGGCGAGGTCAACGCGACGCCCTTGAATCGTCCTGAAATCACATGCATGACACCATTATGGCCGCCCCGGCGAAACGACCGCAACCGCACCACCGGTCCTGCATGGTCGTACGTGCCATATATCAGACGGCTCCGATACGCGACTCAGTTTGCTCACATGCCTCATATGCTATGATGCTTTGCGGGTACCCTTGCTCGGATACTCACGGCGACCCGCGTAATTTGACCGTTTGCGGGTCGCTTTTTCATCTGGACATACCTTCGACCCCCCCCAGTCGCTACGCTCGACAGCCCCCGCCAGCGGGGGCTGTCGAGCGTAGCGAGACTGGAGGCGGCCCCAGCCAGCCCACTCGCCAGCCTATGCGCTTTTGCCGCAGCGGCGTGGGCGGAGATGCCGCACGCGCCAACGGGCACCGGAGCTTCGTCGGCATCGTCGTCGGCCTGCACACGCAGCATCGACTGATGCAACGTCAATGACAATCCAGGCGTCACCGCGAATCCCGGCTGCACCGGCTTATGGGCCGCACCGACTCCAGCCGCGACGGGCGAGGCGACGACGGACGCCGCAACACCCACCGTGCCGAGGGGAGCCGCAACAGGAACGACAGGAGCCGCAACCGCCCCGCCAGCCGGCGACACGACCACGCCCGCGCGATGGCGATGCCGCCCGGCACGAGCCGAATCCAGCACGCCCTCGTCGAACTCCCCGGTCTGCCGCGATACGATCGCCGCGCATGTGACCGCAGCGGACACGTTCGCCATCGTGCTCGGCATGCCGACGATGTTACTGACCGGCACCAGCGGCACCAGAAGCTGCACCGGAAGACCAACCGCGGTGAACACGGTCGTCGCGGTCACGATCGCAGTGCCCGGCACGCCCGCGGTACCGATCGACGACAGCAGTCCGATCACCGCGAGCGCCACATAGCTCACCGGCGAATACCCCAGTCCGAGCGCGTTGATGGTGAACACGGCCGACAGCATCGGCCACACACCAGCGCATCCCGGCATGCCGATGGTCGTCCCGATCGGGGTGGTGAAGTTCGCCACGTCCGCGCCGACACCGACCGTGCCGAGCTGCCGTATGCTCAGCGGCAGCGTCGCCACACTGGACTGCGTGGCGAACGCCGTGGCCTGCGCCGGCAGCACGGCCTTGAAGAACGTCAAGGGCGGCACGTGCGCCACGAATTTCAGCAGCAGCCCGTTGACGACGAACGCCTGGATGATGTTGAGCACGAAGCCCAGCACGAGAATGCTCAGCAGCGCGAGCAGCGCGTCCGCCTTGGATGTGGTCGCGGCCGTCGAGGTCGCTCCCAGCACCACCACCGCGTACGGGGTGAGCTCGACCACGTAGCCGACGGCCTTGTAGATCACGTCCTTGGTCTGCTCGAAGAACCGCTTGACGATGCTCACGTCCTTCTGCCGACCGACCGACACGATGGCGATGGCCAGCACGGTGGCCGTGATGATGATGGGCACCACACGGTTGCCGGACAGGTCTCCGACGATGTTCTTCGGGAAGAAGTTGAGTATGACCTGGTCGAGCGGCGCTGTCTGCGAGGTGAGGAAACCGGCGGTCGACTCGTCGTCGACGAGTTTGACGCCCGAGCCGATGTGCAGCGGGATGGCCACACCCAGTGTCATCACGATGGCGATCAGATTGGTGAGCAGCAGCCAGCCAACCGACCGCAATCCGATGCTGCGCAGCTTTTTCAGACTGCCGACGTAGGTGATGCTGGAGATGATCGACACGAAGATCAGCGGCGCGACCAGCGCGGTGATCAGGTTGATGTAGATGTTGCCCAGCAGGTTGAGCGAGTCGACCTGCCCGTCGAACACGAGGCTCAGGGCGATGCCCAGCCCAAGCGCGAGCACCGTCAGCAGGCTGAAGTTGAGTTTGAAGACCGCGCGCAGCACGGCGATCAGGGCGAACAGCACCACGGCCGACGCCCAGACCGCCACTGCGGTGGGATCGATGTTGGATAGCGCTCCCATCAGTCAGCTCACCTCGCCGAGGTCGGGCGGGTCGAGTCGGAGAGAGCCTGTGCCGCCACGGCGTCGCCACGGTTGCGGCTCAGCGCCAGCGCCCCGACGGCGGTCAGCGCGAGGCTGAGCGCGACGGATGCGATGACCGTGGCTTCGGCACCGGTGCGGGAGAGCGGCTCGTTGCCGGCGACGACGATTTTGCGGGACGGCTTGTTGCCGGCCGTGCTATCGTTGCCGCCAGCGTTGTCGGTGTTGCCTGCGACCGGATTGTTACCCGTGTCGCCGCTACCGCTGCCGTTACCGTTACCACTGCCGCCGTTGTTGCCTCCGGCGAGCGCCGTGACCGCATTGGCGATGTTCTTCGTGGCGGTGTCGGTCGCGCTGATGGTCGCCTTCTTGTCGGACACGGTCTTTTCGGCCGCGGCGAGCGTCTTCTTGAATGCGGCGACCCGGTCGGCGGAGTAACCGTCCAGGCTCACCGTCTTGGCTTGTGCGATTTCGCCGCGCAGGTTGAGCAGGGAGTAGAAGTGGTCGGCCTGGGCGATGTATGCGTCACGGTCGTTGTTGACCTTGCGCCCATAGTTCTTCGCCGCGCTCAGGTCGTCGCCGGTGATGGAGAATCCGCCTTGGATGATCGCCCTGTCGTCGTACGTGGTGCCGTACCAGTTGAGCATGTATTCCCTCGCCGTGGGCTGCGGCTTGGCGTCGACGTTCGCGGTCTTGCCATGGTAGTCCACGACCTCATCGGTCACGGGGCCGGCCGGCTGGTCGGTTCCGGGCAGCTGTGCGGCGTTGTTCTTGTTGTAGTGCAGCAGCAGCGGCACCTGCAGGCGGGTCGCGCCGACGCCCTTGGAATCGACGACGCCGTGGCTGCCGTCCTCGGTCACGAGGTTCGGCAGGTACGTGTTCACGAGATGCGTGTACAGGTCCGACAGCGGGTGGCTGCCGTTGTTGTAGTTGTCACGGATGTGGAACGGCGAGCCTTTGCCGGACGTGCTGTCGAGGATCGTGTCGAACGTGTACACGTGCTTGATGCCGTATTTGCGGGCTTCCTGGTTCACGTAGCGGATCGTGGCGTATGTGTTGCCGCACCAGGTCGCGCCGAAGAAGATGTAATGGTTGCCTGGCGACTGCAGCAGCTTCTCCAGTTCGCCGTACGTCACCGATATGAGCGAGAAGTCCTTGTCCTCGCCCTGCTTGAACACGCTGGCCGCGCCGGCCGAGACGTTGTTCAGGTAGTAGTTGGTGTAGAACTGGCCGTTGGCGCGGGTCGCGGCGTTCTTCGCGGCGCCCAGCACGCGGGTCAGCTCGGCGCTGTCGGCAACGTTCGCGGTGGATGCGAGCACCTTGTCGCCGGTGTTGTCCTTGTTGTAGGTGAACAGGGTCGGCAGATCGACGACGTTTGCTGTGTTCTTGCTTTGCAGGTCGGTCAGGCCGAATTCGTCGATGGTCTGCTGGAACCGCTTGGCGAATGCGTCGACCGCGTTGTTCTTGTCGTTGATGTTGACGAGCGTGTCGGCTCCGGCGTTGTCGAGGTGCGGGTCGAAATTGTAGATCTTCTCGATGCCCTGCGCCTTGGCGGCGGTGTTGATGGCGGGCAGTGCGGCCGTCGTCGCGGAGTCCCACGTGCCGCCGATGAGTATCACGAAGTTGCCTTTGCCGTAGCGCAGGATGTCTTCGAGACGTTCCAGCGTGATGTTTTCGAACACGTGATCCGAAGGCAGGTTGGGGATGCCCGCGTAGTAGTCGAATGGCGTGTCTTCCTGGGATTGTGCGGCTGTTGCCGCCGTGGGCGTGGTTTCGGCGGCGGACGCGGCGTTCCCGCCCGTCAGCGCGAATCCGGTGAGACCGAGCGCCGCCGCAGTGAGCAGCGCCGCGGCTTTAGCGGCGATGGAGCCTCTCGTGAGGCTGTGGTTGGTGTTGGACATTGTTGTGGTTCCCTTCTGTATTTCTTCCGTATCGAATTGCGTTGGTACTGCTGCGCCGATGGCTCAGCGGGACGATGGTCCGTCGACGAGGTTGAAGTCATACCGTGCGGTAGGAGCGCCGCCGCTGTCGGCCACGTTGAGACTCGCCGATGGCCCGGCGGATGGTCCGTTCGCCGGCGATGCGATGGGCTGCAGCACTTCGGTCGGCGCACTCGCGTCGGCACGGGCTTCGGTTGCGGCAATGGCGTTCGCCGTCGTCGCGGGGGCCGGCGTCGCGCCGTCTGCGATGTCGAATCCGTCGTCGGACCGGCCGCCGTTCGCTCCGGCGAGCGCGGGAGCGCGGCGCTTGTTGCGCACAATCAGCGCGGCGCCCAGCGTGCCGATGACGGCGAGCGCGATGACCACGCCGGCGACGATGCGCACCACCGGGCTGGTGGTTTCGGCCCGATCGGTGACCGGAGAGGCCTGCGTGGTGGTTTCCGCCGTATCAGTGCCGCTGTCGGTGATGCCGGATTCGGTCGTGGTGGTCTCGCCGCCAGCGGTGTCGGCGGTGTTGTCATCGCTGTTCTTCCGGGAGGCCGCGTCCTTCGAGGTCTGAGTGGCGGTGGCATCGGCGTTCGCGGCCGTGTCGCCTGTGATCCCGGCTGTGCTGCCCGTCGTGCTCTGGCCGGACTGTGTGCCGGTCGACTGCGCGGGCTGCGACTGTTGCGCGGTGGTGTTGCCCGTGGAGGGCTTCGTCGTCTGGGTGGCCGGCGAGCCCGAGGACTGCTTCGCCGGGGCCGGGGCCGATTGCTTCGGGTTGCTCGGCTTCGTGGCGGGGGCGGGCGTCGCCGGCTCCTCCTTCTGGGCGTGCTCCTTCTTGTAGTTCGCGCAGTAGCTGTCGAACGCGGCCTTCTGCGCTGAGACGTCGATGCCGCCTCCGGGGTTGGAATCGTAAGCCGAACCGCCACTGGAACAGCAGGCGACCGGATTGTAGTTGGTCGAGCACAGGTCGCACACGTCGCCGGCCGCGTAGGCCGTGCCGAGCGCGAATTGCAGGCCGCCGACCGCCATAGCGCCTATCACGGCCGAGCCGGCGAGCACGCGGATAAGCCGGCGCTTCACGGGCCGCCCGTTGCGTGGCGTTTCATGACGAGCTGATGATGTGGACATGGATATTCCCTTCTTCTTGTCTTCCGCGCCGTTTTTGGATACGGCGCGGCGGTACAGTCTGGTGGCGGCGAATCGCGATATACGAAAACCTGCGATGCGGCAGAATCCGCATCGCCGCGAATGATCCGGCAACCGTCGGCGTAATCTGCCGGGAGTGTGAGGAATCATGCCGGACGGCGAATCACAGTCATCGCGATCGCGCCGGCAAACATCCGAAACGGACTATCGAGCGGTCTCTCACCGCTCGCGCATGATCGGCAGTCCGCCCGACAGTGAGCCGACAGCCGATGCCTTCACGCCTTCATTGACACACATAACGTACTCCTTGCTCGGATAAGACACCTGACCGGGGTGCCGCCCCATCATCCGGGGCCGGGCCTGTTCGCGGGTTCCCGTGAACGTTGACATCATCGTAGGCTCCGCGTCGCCGCGTTGGCAAACCCGCGGTTATACATAGTTGTTATGGCCTCGTATCAACCCTATATTTGTTCACGATGACAGCGGCGACAACCGTTATGGCGAATATCACGACATTGCCGATGATCAGCAGACGGTTCATCGTGTACAGCAGCCATGCGATCAGCAGCAGGTCGACGAGCAGCGCGACGATGCACAACGCCGCGAGCCCGGATTGCGGCACGCGGCCGAGCAACGGCAGCGAGCGGAATGCGCAGAGCGATGAGCCGTCGCGCAGTATCAGGCGCAATGCGGCGACGGCGACCATCGCCTGCACCACGATCATCAGAATCGTGACGCTCGACGACACGGTTTTCGCGGAATTCCCGGCGATCAGCGGGCACTCCGCGGCGATCATGCCCACCGAAAGCAGGCGCACGGGAGCGCCGGTCCGAGCGGAACGCTCTCCCAGTTCGCGCGGCAACCATCCGTCCGCGCAGGCCGAGGCGACCGGATACGCCACGCAGCCGACCGCGGCATTGAGCGTGGTGAGCAGGGCGAACGCGGAGCCACCCACCACGAACGCGACCGTCACCGGAGCCGGGACGAATGCAGACAGGCTGACGGCGAGATCCTGGTTCGCGACCTGGGCTATCGGCAAGGCGCCGGCATCGGCCACGCAGATCAGCGCATACGTCACGACGACCAGCAACAGCGAGACGCGCATCGCGCGGGGCACCGTCATCCGTGGACGGTCCGCGACCGCGGCATAGTTCGCCACGCCGGCCACCCCGTTCATCATGAACGTCATGTACACGCATGCGAACAGGAACGCCAGAGGTGAGCCGAGAAACGTGTAATGCGCGAGATTCGCGAGCCGCACGTGCGGCATTGTCACCGCAACGTACGTGCCCAACGCCGCCGCGAGCAGCACGGCCATCACCAGTTGGGCGATGGCGGCGATGCGGGCACCCAGCATGTGCACGCCGAGGAACAGCGCGACGACCAACGCCGCGGTCAGGCGTGTCGGCAGCGTGGGCAGGCCGAGCAGCTGCGCCGCGGACAGCGCGTACGCGGAGATGTCGAACACCAGAAAACACAGGATATAGGCGACGATGCCACCGAACACGGGCGGCAGCAGCGTGCCGACCTGCTGGTACTGGCCGCCCGGGTAATCGCCGGACGAGCTGGCCAGCAGCTGCGGCACCAGCGCGAACGCGCCTCCCAGTCCACCGACCAGCGCGGCGAGCCACAATCCGGTGCCCGTGATGCCGACGCCGATGCCGGCCATCGACATGACCCCCAGACCGACGACATTGCCCGCGCCGAAAGCGGCCAGATGAACCGTGTGCAGTGAACGTGATGATGCCATGATGCCCCTCCCCGGCCGAAACCTTCATGACAACTGAACCACATCATGCCGGCGATGAGAACGCCGTTCCCATATGAAAAATCTATACTGTGTTCAAGCGCCACATTGTTCGATCGCGGATGGCGGGGCCGGGGCTCGTGTCCAACGACCCTATCCGCGGCGCATATCGCCCGTCGCGCGTCAGCTGCTGGTCAGGAACGTCTCGTTGCCGCGGGTGAAATCAAGCACCGCGCCGGCAAGCTCGACCTCGCCCGACAGATCGGGGTCATCGGCGAGCAACCGCCCAGCACGTTCGCGCGCGTCGGCGATGATCTTGACGTCCTTGACCACGCGCAGCAGTTTCAGACCGGACTTGCCGCCCGACTGCGCGTCGCCGAGCACGTCTCCGGCGCCGCGGAACTCCAGATCGGCCTGCGCGATCTGGGCACCGTCGAGCGTGCCCTGGATGACCTGCAGCCGCTGCTGCGCGGGACCGCCGTCCTCAGCCCGCGAAATCAGGAACGCCCATGAATCCGTGCCGCCGCGCCCCACGCGCCCGCGCAGCTGGTGCAGCTGCGAAAGCCCGTACCGGTCAGCGTCGAAGATCACGATGCAGCTGGCCTGCGGCACGTCCACGCCCACTTCGATGACCGTTGTCGCCACCAGAACCGGCGTGGCCCCATCCGCGAAATCGGCCATGACCTGCTGCTTGGTCGCGTCATCGTCGCGGCCGGTCAGCGTCGCGAAACGGACGCCACGGAACTGCGGCAGCGATGACAGCCTGCGCTCGATCTCGGCCACGGAATGCAGCGGCGGCCGTGACGGAGCACCGTCACCATCCTCCTGCGATGGCGCGCTGGCGGCTGTGTTGGCGGCCGCGGCGGCGGATTCGCGCCTGTAGGCGTCGGAATCGTCGTACACGCCGATCTGCAATGCCCCACTTGTATCGTCATCGCCGTCCGATTCATCGTCGGCATCGATACGCGGGCAGACGACATACGCCCGCTCCCCCGCGTCGATGCGGCCGCGGATGTGGGCGAACATGGAGCCCATCATGCGGCCGTCGTTTTCAGGCACGACGAACGTGCGGATGGGCTTGCGCCCGCCCGGCAGCTCGGTGAGCCACGAGATGTCCAGATCGCCGAACCAGGTCATCGCCGCCGTACGCGGGATCGGCGTCGCGGTCATGACCAGCAGGTGCGGCACGACATCGTTTTTGGTGCGCAGGGATTCGCGCTGCTCCACGCCGAACCGGTGTTGCTCGTCGATGACGACGAGCGCGAGGTTCGGGGCCTGGAACGTCTTGGAGAACGCGGCGTGCGTGGCGACGATGATGCACGGGTCGCCGCTGGCCGCGAGCGCGAGAGCACGGCGGCGGGCGGCCAGTTTCATGCCGCCGGTCAGCAGGATGACCGGCACGTGCCGCGTGTTCGCGTCCGACTGCGCGTGCGCCGCGCCGTCTTGTTTCCCACTGCGTGCCCCACTGTGTTTCACGGGATGTTTCACGGCCGCGCGCCCCTTGGCATCTCCGTCATCGGCAGCGGATTCGGCGGCCTTGATCAGGTCGGCCGGGTCATTGGGAGACAGGGCATCGCGGGACGGGTCATCGCCCGTCTCGACGCTGTCAATCGCGCAGAGCATGGCGCTGATGGTCGCATGATGCTGCTCGGCGAGCACCTGAGTGGGCGCGACAAGCACCGCCTGATGGCCGGAACCCGCCGCCTGCAGCATGGCCGCGACCGCGACCACGGTCTTGCCGGAACCGACCTCGCCCTGCAGCAGGCGCTGCATCGGATATTCGCGGGCCATGTCCACGCCGATATCATCGATGACCTCCCGCTGGCCGCCGGTCAGCGGGAACGGCAGTGATTCGATGAACCGGTCACGCAGCGCCACGCCCGCACAAGGCAGGGCCGCATCCTTGCGGACATTGCTACGCGACTGGAGCAGCGCCGTCTGCGAGACGAACGCCTCCTCGTAGCGCATCGTGCCGATGGCCCGTTTGAAATCCGCGGTGCTGAGCGGGTCGTGGATGGCCAGGAACGCTTCCGCGCGATGCAGCAGATGATTCGATTCGCGCACCGATTCGGGCAGGACGTCCGGGATCGCGCGGGCCAAGCCGACGGCCACGGCGTTTCCTGACCGAGACTCGGCACCCGCTGGAGCGGTTCCGGCGCCGCTGATGCCGCCGTCTTCCATCGGTTTCATTGTTTGCGGGGCTTCCGTTGCCGCATCGCCCGGGAGATCCTGCCCGGTTCCAGCCAGCAACTCGATGCATTGCACTATCGACTCATGAATGTGTTCGCTGGAGATACGAGACGACGCGTGATACACCGGTCGGGGTCTGCTGATGCGACGCAGGCCCGCTTCGACGGTGTCGGCGTCGTATTTCAGAGCGCTCATCTGCACGACACCGGAGTATTCGCCATCAGCCGGACCGGAGCCGGGAGCGACCGTCATTATTTCGGGATGGGTGAACTGCAGTTGACCGTTGAACTCGCTCGGCTCGCCGGCGATCACCACAATCGCGCCGGAACGCAGCCGCATGCTCAGCCAATCGACATACTGCTTCTTGTACGAGAAGAACACCAAACGGGCGGCGGCCCCCGCGACATGCCGGGAAACCGCGAAATCCCCGTCATCCACCACGGCCTCGAGCCGGTAGCCCCGCCGAACGTTCATCGGCACGACCCGCATGCCGCGCACCGACGCGGAGAACGCCATTCTCTCGCCGATACGGGCCTCGCGCAGTGCCCGCAGGGGCACCGGATCGGCGACGCGGAACGGATAGTAGGTCAACGCATCGCCCACCGTCACGACGCCAAGGCTTTTGAGCGCGCCGACACGCCGCTTGTTCGTCATGATCGACGACATGGTGGTGTTCAACGTGATGCTCATACGTCCCTATTGTGGTGTGCCGGCGGGACGGCATCGCATTGTCCCCTCCGCCAGCGGATATAAAGAGGCCCCGGAGTCTTGCGACTTCCGGGGCCTCAGTGAAACGTTATCGCGCGATGTCACGCAACCACACGCTGAACCTTGCCGGCCTTGAGGCACTTGACGCACACGCGGACGCGAACGTTCTGGCCGTCAACGGTGGTACGAACCGGCTGCAGGTTCGGGCGGAAGGTGCGCTTGTTGCGGATATGCGAGTGAGAAACGGTGTATCCGACCTGCGGACCCTTGCCGCACACTGCACAACGAGCTGCCATGATGGACTCCCTTAATAACCTTGATGTTCAAGTCTTCCGTGTTCCAGCACGGATGCTTGAACACACAACTTCATAATAATAGCGCCAAATACAAACAAATGCAAATCAAGCGTGTATCATTGCGGCTTTCACCTACACATCCACACAATATCACCCGTCTTGACTATTGCCGCATCCAGCAACTCTTCATAAAATCACGGTAAAACGGTTACTGTATGGCATACGATACATGCAACGCGGCAATCGTCAAGGAGGAATGATGCTCAATTCACTTAAAGGCCTGCTTTCACGCAAAAACGACGTGCCCTCCCCCACAGTGATCTCGTTGGGACAGGTGTGGGTCGACATCATGATGGACATCGACGCGATTCCCCAACCGGGCGGATTCGCCGTCGCGAACCATACCATGCCGTCGGTGGGCGGCAGCTTCCGCGTCATGCAGGCGGCCAGCCGGATTGGGGCGGCGACCAAGCACGCAGGCGTCATCGGCAACGGGCCGTGGGCGTCACTGATCCGCAAGGCTCTCAACGACAACGGCATCGAGCACATCGGCCAGGACCGCATCGACGCCGATTCCGGTTTCCGTCTGGTGCTCAACGACAGCGAGCGCAAGACGTTCGTCGCCACGTATGGCGCCGAATCACAAGGCAACGAGAACACGTTCGACTGCGTGGAGCCCGGCGAGGGCGATGTGGTGCACATCAGCGCCAACACGCTGATGGATCACAGCGCGTCAGGCATCGACGCCTTCCTGCATCGCACCGCTTCGGACCCGACGACGCGCGACTACAGCATCGTGCTCAATCCGACCAACACGCTGCACATGGTCAGCGACCACCTGCTGGAGGATCTGGTGCTGGTGCGGCCCATCTGGTCCTGCAACCGTCAGGAGGCCCGCACGCTCGCCGACCGGCTTGGCGTGTTCGTGGACGATTCCCTGTCGATGACCGTCGGCGGCGGATTCGACGACTCGATGAAGGCGCTGTGCAACAGCCTCGGCGCCACGCTGCGCGCGCCGCTGGTGGTTCGTGCGGGGTCGCGCGGCGCGTGGGTGCGCACGCCGGGCGGCGAAGTCATCCATGTGGAGGGGTATCCGACGAAGGCGACGCACACCCGTTCGGCGGGCTCGTGCCACACCGGTGCCATGTGCGCACTGATCGCCCGCGGCTGGTCGCTTGTCGATGCGGTGAAGATCGCCAACGCGGCCGCTTCGCTGGGCATTCAGCGTTCCATCAACGGCGTTCCGGACTGCCCCGGCTATGACGAGGTCATCGCCAAGCTCGAGGAAGACGAGACTCCGGCCGAGGCCGCGAAGTAGCCATTCCTCGCAGCGTCGCCCGGCCGATATGGATTGTTGCGCAACGCTGTCGTTCCGTTTGCGTCCTTAAGTGTGCGCCGAACGGACGACTCTGCGCACATAGGGACGCAAATCGGGTGTTTTGCGTCCCTATGTGCGCGCACTTGTCGTTTCGGCGCGCACTTAAGGACGCTATTGGACCAATCACCGTGCCGATGACCGCTCAGGCGCGGCCACCCCACGGCGTCTGGCCGACAATCCCCATATCGCGGGCGAGCCTGCGATGCAGTTCCTTCGTCAACGGAATCAGATCGCTTTCCAGCGGATAATTCAGAAAAACGCTGCGGCAACGGCATGTAATTCACCCGCAACCATATGTAGATTCGTCCATCCATCACGATCAGATTCGGTCTGTACGGGCTCATCTTCAGCAGTTCGACCACGTCGGCGGGCATGCCGCCCTGCTCGCTGGTGCGCTGAAACATCTTGCGACCCTGATAGATGGTCGCCCACATGAGTGGGCCTCGTGGCACCGTGCACGGGCATACCAGGAACACGATATCGGTGCCATAGCTGGGGTTCGCGTCCGATATGAACTGCATCACGTCATAGTTGAACGTGATCCAGCCGTCCTTGCCCCATGTCGTATGCGGCATTTCGCTACCGACCGTCCTCAGCTTGGAAATCTTGGCGAACCACGCCGGAGGGAAGTGCACGTCCTCGTCCAGCGGCGTCCAACCGCGAGCGAACATATCCGCCCGCCGCGCCTCTTCGATGGGATCGGGCTTGCGCCACGCATAATAGGTGTACCAGATAACGAACGCCGACCCCGATGACGATCGCCACGATCGACGCGGCCCATTGCGCGCCTGACCCGCCCAACCCGTCCGACTCCCGCCGGCCCGCAACAATTCACCCGCAATTCATATGGAAACTTGGTATGCCGGAAACGGCACTTTACGATATATATGAACACGACGTCAGGAGTCCCCATGAACGACAGCATCGCAGCCAAACCCACCGATGGCCCGGCAGACAGTACAGCGGCCGGCACAGATCCGGCCCTCACCGCCACCGCGAAACTCACCCCGCGCGAGAAGAAATGGATCATCTACGACGTGGGCAACTCCGCGTTCGTGCTGCTGTCCACCGCGGTGATTCCGATCTACGCGAAATCGCTGATGCCCGCGGACGGCAACATCGTGTCGGCCTGGGGCTACGCGCAGACCATCGCATCGCTGGTCATCGCGCTGCTCATGCCGCTGCTCGGCTCGATTGCCGACGTGCAGGGCATGAAAATCAAGTTCTTCCTCGGCTTCTTCGGCACCGGCGTCGTCACGTGCTGCGCGATGGCGCTTCCACTGACGTGGCTGCCGTTCCTGGTCGTGTATATCCTCGCGACGATCGGACTCAACGGCTCGCTCACGTTCTACGATTCGATGCTGATCGACACCACGCCGAACGAACGCATGGACAAGGTCTCCTCGCACGGCTACGGCTGGGGCTACATCGGCTCGACCGTGCCGTTCATCGTGTGCATCGCGTTGATCTTCGGCGGCCCGGCGCTGCCATTCGGCTGGACGACGACCGGCTGCACCCGCGCATCGTTCATCATCACCGCCGTCTGGTGGGTCGCGTTCACGATCCCGCTGATCTCCAGCTACCGTCAGGAGCATTACCGCGCCACACGCGACCAGCTGGGAACGGCCGTGCGCGGCACCTTCCGCGAGCTTGGCGGCACCTTCCGCAAGATAGTGAGGAACAAGCCGCTGTGGATGTTCATGCTCGCGTTCTTCTTCTACATCGATGCGGTGAACACGGTGATCTCGATGAGCACCTCGTACGGCGCCGAGCTGGGCATCGACTCGACTCAGCTGGTGGTGGCGCTGCTGGTCACGCAGTTCGTGGCGTTCCCATGCGCGATCCTGTACGGGCGGATGGCCGGGCGGTTCGGCTGCAAGGCGATGATCGTGGCGGCGGTCGTGGCCTACATGTGCATCGTGTTCTTCGCCGCGTTCTTCCTCGTGTCGGCCGCGCAGTTCTGGATCCTGGCGATCCTCGTCGGCATGTTCCAGGGCGGCATCCAAGCGCTGAGCCGCTCGTATTACGGCAAGATCATCCCCAAGGACCACGCCAACGAGTACTACGGCTTCTACGACATCTTCGGCAAGACCGCGAGCATTCTGGGCACGTTCCTCGTGGCCACCACCACGTCGATCACCGGCAACGCCTCCCTCGGCGTGCTTTCCATCGCCATCCTGCTGGTGTTGGCGCTCATCTTCCTGCTCCTGCAGAAGGACCCAACGCAAGCGTAATGTCACCCATCAATCAGCAACAGGAACGCCGAAGCAGCGATAAAACGGCATACCCTACCGCCCGAGCCGCGACCTGAAACAATTTAGCCCTGCACAACGCACATATTTTGACAGGGTGGTAGTTGTCGCAAATTCTGCGACAACTACCGTTGGTAAATCGAACGCTATAATCAGAAACTTTCAGATGCTGAGTTCCATGCAATACCCCCTGTGACCGCAATGCGGGCAGGTAAGCTTGCGTGTCTTGGGCGTGTGTGCGGCGAATACGAACTCTCGCATACCCGGCTGGAAGGTCTCATGGCAAGCCGGACATAGGTACTGCACGCGGGAGCGATAGTACTTCATCGCCGCAACAGTGAGCGCAATCGCCAGCAGAACGGCGACCGGCAGCGGCCACCATACGTCTGTCATCACACCAATGACGAGGCATGCAATTTGCAACAAAGTCGCGGGCAATGTGATTGCCAGCATGACCAAATATGTGGTGCGCAGGGAATGAGTGGTTGTGGTGTTCATAACGGTTGCCATGTCGGTTAATGTTGACGATACGAAGTCAGACGCCGAGACCGTCAGTGCTTTGCGCAGCTGCAAGCAGTCATCAAGACGTTGCTTCTGCTCGGCGATACCCGACTGCAAGGATGCCGTCTGCTGATCCAGCAAATCAACCAGCACCCGTTCCGGCCGCTCGTCCGACAGAATCGAGCGAATCTGCTCTAGCTTGAAGCCGAGTCCTTTGAGAAAAAGGATGACCCGCATCCGCTCGACCTCTGCAGTCCCATACAGCCTTCGGCCGCCGTCGCTGATCTCATTGGGAATCAACAGACCTTTGGCGTCGTAGTACTGCACGGTTCGCACACTCACACCAGTGAGTTTGGCGATGTCCCCTGTGGTGTATCGGCTGTCCGTTTCATCGTCCATCGACATGGCCCAACCTCCTTTCACCAAGCAATATGCCGCATTACGCAACGTCACAAGCAACATATGACGCAACGTCGACCACAAAACCTTCACATATAAGCGGACTGTAGAAAGACATCGACCATCGCAATTGTGCACTGGTTCACAGTGAATACCCCGAACCAGTTAGACGGCAGAACAGAATTACAGCCACACCTGTTCTTCAGGCTTTACCTCGCCGACCACATTGGCCACACGCATGGCATCATTCCGACTCAATCTACCGGTGAACCCCTGTAGATCCGACCGGAGGAACCGCACCAGCTGCGCGCAGCGAGCGGTCGTCAGATGGGTAAGCCCGGCATGCTCATACTCGGGCAGTTGCACATCGCCCGCCCCATGCCAGGTTGGATTGCTGGTCAGTTTCACAGCCACTCCACCGTCGTCGTCGGCTTGTATGACGATGGCGGCCACGTAATGGCTGCGTGATTTCGTCGGATCATCCTCGAACCGCACCCGCATGCGATACACGTCGAAGACATGCAATTGCTCCGGAACCGGCATCAATTCCGGAATATCATGATTATTCGCCATCACGCCACGCCTTGGGCAGTACGGCAACACCGTCGGCGCCCCGGCTTGGATTCAACACCATGGCGTTCGGCACTTCGACCACCGGATACCCCTGTTCGTCGACCCCACGGTACGTAACCCCATTGGCGGCAACATGTCCCGCGTGAGGCAGCACGGGTTCAGGCGCCTTCACCTCGAACGGAATACGACGCTGCGACACCAACTGCACGCTGGCCATATTCACGAACGTATTGAAATTCAATCCCATGGAATCAAGAATGGCGTTCACTTCGGCTTTGAGATCATCATCCATGCGAACAGTGGTAGTGCTCATAATGAATCCTTTCTAAAGCCAATTGTATTACTAATGACTTCTTTTCTCAATATAATCCGTAGGATGCTTAACGCTTTTGCATCATGACCTTGACATCGGGACAATCCCACGCGAAACCAATCTCTGCCTTTGCGCTCATCAGCTGGGGAGCTCACGGTCACACTCATGCGTCGCAGACCACGAGCCTCGCTCGGCGTGCTGTCTATCGCGGTGCTGCTGCTGGTCGTGGCGCTCGTGTTCCTGCTTCTGCAGAAGGATCCGACGCGAGACTAGAGACGCCTGCTAAGAGCGGGCCGCATGCGACCCGATGAAGGCGCGTACGGTATCCATGTACTCGTCCATGCGCACCAACAGCGCGAGATGACCGCCGTCACCATGTCGGCGTGCGACGCAGCATCGATCAGCAAATCGGCCATATGCCGCTGATACGGCTTGCTCAGCAACTGCTTGAGGACATCGCACAGGCCCTGCATCAGCCGCCGTTCGCCAGACGACAGGTCTTGCGTCTTGCGCATCACGGCCCACGCCATCAGACGCCGGTGCAGCGGCATCGATATCAGGCGAAGCGTCCGCTTCCACTTGCGATGGCACGCGCCAGTTCGGCGTTCGTCGCGAACCGCTCCTGATAATCGAAGGTGATGACCGAGCGGTCCTCGACGAACCGTTCAAAATGCAGGCAGAACAGTCGGACAGCCCGATTCCGCCCGGCAGGAGCACAATCGTTGCGCGGGCGGAGGGATTGCGATGATACCGGTATGCGAAGGGTTCGCCATCCGGCAATCGCATGGTTTGCAACGGATACCGCTCACGAGACGCGGCGAGATCATCCATCGGCCGTCCTTTCCTTGCTATTTCGTCCGCCCGGGCTGCCCGGCGCCTTGTCCGTCGTCGTTGCGCCTGCGATAATCCTTGACCAGCTGGATGATGAGGCTCGCTATGCCGCACAGCACGCCGCCGATCGGCCACGGCAGCCAGAACAGGCCCACGGAGCTCCAGTCGTCATGCAGCATCCACGGCCCCAGAAACAGTAGGCACAGGGCGGTTATCGTGGCCAGCGACATGATGATGCCGCATACCGTACCGGTCAGATTGTCGTAGAAATCATGCCCGGCTGCACGCTCTTTCTTGCCATCGGTATCGGCCTTCTTGTTGTAGCCGTCGATGTCGAGCATGCCGTGCCGTATTCCGCAGTAAACGAAACTGAAGACGGCGACCGAGTACAGCATCAGCATGATCGCGTTCGGCCATCCATCGCTGATGCCCAACACGTCATCGGCGTACACAGTCACCGCTATGCCGATCAGGATTGCCGCTATACCGCCCACGATGCCGACCACCAGCAGACGCGTCTCGCGGCTGCGATCCTCATCGGTGTAGAAATCCTCGATATACGGATGGCGGCGTTTGAACTCGGCGTGCGACATGCCGCCCGGGACCAGCATCGCCAGCCCGGCGATCACACCTATGCAGATGCACAGGAACGTGAGGAAGTCATTGAGCCGCGTCACGCCGAGGATGGAGTTGCTTGAATCAAACAGATTGCAGATACCGACCGCCGCGATGATCGCCGCAACGCCGCCGGAGATGAGCAGCGCGAACCGGCGGCGATGCTCGTCGTAGCCGGTCAGGTCCTGCGGCAGGGTGGCCGTATTGGCGTGCACGGCGGGGCGGGGCGAACCGGTTCCGTACGGTGTCTCGCCGGTCGGCACGCCCGTGAGGCTTGGCTCGATGGCACCGGCCGCACCGAGATGCGCGGGCTCGTCGGCGTCGCCTATACTTCCCTTCGCGTTCCCCGCATGTGCAGGGCTCCCGGCATCTTCACCGGTCATGCCTCCGACAGTCGTGCCGCGGCCGGTTGCCGATGCGCCGTGCGAGTCCGGCCGGCTGGCGCTCACGCTCACGTCGCCGAGCACGAGGTCGTCAAGCGTGCAGCCGAACAGATCGCAGATCATGAGCAGCTTGTCCATTTCGGGGTAGGCCTTCTCGGATTCCCATTTCGAAATGGCCTGCCGCGAGACGCCGAGCAGCATGGCCAGTCGCTCCTGGGTCATGTTGCGTTGGGCGCGCAGGTATTGCAGGTTGGTGCGGAAGCTCATCGTCAAATCCCTTCTCAAGTGATTCCATCATGTCATGTTCGGCCGATGACCCCACTATGGCACGCCGTCCACGCCATCCGCCACCATCTTACGGTTGCAATCGCCGACCATGCCCCGCAACCGTGCGCAACCACAGGTTGCATCGGCGGAATCCCGCCGTTTTGATGTCCTATATCACAATCCTCACGAAGTCGATTTTCCCCGCCTCAACCGCCGCCATGCCGTATCGAGGTCGAGCGAGCGGCCCGGCAGCTTGGCCAGGTGTCCAATCCGTCCCCATATCTGCGCGGGATTAAGTGCACGTGGAAATGCATCACCGACTGCGCCCCATGATGACCCTTCCCGGTGGCAAGATATGCAACGAATCGCCCTCAATGATACAGGCGCGAGTATGGTACCGGGCCAATCGGGCATCAAGCGAAAGCAAGTCTCGGGATTCCGGGAATCCGCATCATGCGCACTTGTGCGGGAATATGAGTCATCCTCGCACAAACATCATCGAGAACGATCACCGCACTATGCGTCGTACGAATCATCATCACGCACCGAATCATCGTCGTCGGGCATGACCGCGACGGTCCTGACCTCGGTTTTCAGCAGGTACTTCTCGGCGAAGTCCAATGTGGTGGACACCATCACAACCCCCTTCTTGACGCGCGAACCATTGATATGGCACCGGCGAAGCCCCTTGCCGCCGGCACCCACCATCGAAGCACGTCGCAGGGCGCGACACAAGACCGCGGACATATGAAAAATCTATGGCTCGCTCAACCGACGCTCTCAAAACTCGCAGATACAGGCCGTCATCGGGCAGCTGGGCCAGATACGGGCGCAGACCGGTACCGCGATACCAGTCGAGGATCGCCTCATACCCAGGCAGCGCATGGTAGTAGTTCGTCTCCCACACGTCGACGTGCGCGGAGAGCGGGGCGAGCAGATCATAGTATGCGCTTACGTCGAAATTGTCGCCGCCGAGATTGTAGTAGCGGCGTATCTCGCTGATCCACTGCCGCCATTTCGGCTCGCACGCGGTCTCGCGCATGATGATGTGCGGCGGCAGGTTGATGTTCTCGGTGAATTGCGCCGACGTTAAGCCGCCGGCGTTAAGCCGTCGCAGCATGGAGGGCAGCACCCGTTCATGATTCGGCACCCATTGCAGGCAGGCGTTGGAGAAGACTACATCGAAATCGGTGTCGAGCTCGTCGAGCGACCCGACGTCCAGCACATCGAAATCGCAGTCGAGGTGGAGCTTGCGCGCCGAGGCGATCATGTCCGGGGAGCTGTCGATGCCGAGGATCCTCGCCTGCGATTATAGGCTCGAAAAAAAGAGACACCCCTCCCGGAAGGAGGGGCGTTCTGTTCTGTGGAGCCGAGGGGGAAGCAGTCGAACTCGACGGCTTCCCCTTTAACAAAAGGGGATTCGTCGGTCCAATACTCATCCAGCGAGAACCAGTCACGCCACGTGATTTCCTGCTTGTCGTCCTCGGAGAACCACATGCTCACGACGAGCTTGTCATCGTACAGGTAGACCTTGTCCACGAAATACTCGAAGACCTGGTCTCGAATCTCCGGGTCGTTCACGTCGGCGTGCAGGAACTTGTCGAAGTACGCCTAGATGCTGTGCCGGTCCTCGCACAGCGACACGCGGACGTTTTCCGTCCCTATGGCATCGTTCAGGGCGCTCTTCTGCTCCTCGAGCTGCGTGAGACGTTGTGTCACCGTATCGCTGACCACGCCCTTCTCGATGACCTTCACGAGGTTCGCAAGGCTCTTCTCCACTTCCCTGCGCTTCGCCTCCAGCGCTTCGAGGTACGCGGTGTCGTCGTGGCTCTTCTCGTAATACTCCGCCGCATCCAGGGCGAGCGCCGTCACGTTCTCCTCGTCGTCGACGATGTTGTGCAGGGCGAACAGCACCATGTCCTCCAAGTCCCGCTTGCGGGCCTTGTGCAGGTGGCACTCCTTCCTGCGCTGGGCGGAGCAATAGTAGTAGTAATACGTCCGTCCGGTCTTGCTCGTACCTGACACGCCCTGCATGGTGCTCCCGCACTCGCCGCAATAGAGCTTGCCCGTGAGCCAATAGCGCGGGGCCTCGCTCCCATCCATGCCGTGCGCCCGCTGGGAACCCTTGCGCTTGTTCTCGGCGAACCGCCTTTGCGCCCTATCGAAAGTCGCCTCGTCGACGAGGACGGGCATTCCGCCGGCGACCGTGATGTCGCCGTGGTGGTACTCGCCGATATAGGCGCGGTTCTTGAGCATCTTGTTCAGCATGTTCACGCTGAACTTCGCGTTCCTCGGCGTGCGCAGGCCCTGCGCGTTCATCTCCTCGGCAATGGTCTTCAGCGGCTTGCCCGACGCGTATTCCTTAAACGCCCACTGCACGAACGGCGCCGTGTTCGGGTCAGGGATGTACTTCTTCGTGGACCTGTCCACGTCGTAGCCGAACAGCTTGTGGCCGTTGTACAGGGCGTGCTGCGCGTTGTAGTCCATGCCGCGCTGGATGTTCTGCGACAGCTGGCGGCTGTAATACTCCGCCATGGCCTCCATCAGCCCCTCGATGAGGACGCCTTCGGGTCCCTCCGTCGGGATGTGCTCGGCGAGCAGGTGAATCTCGCATCCCGCGTCGCGGATTTTCTTCTTCGCCATCGCCAGAACGTACTTGTCGCGTCCCAGACGGTCGGTCTTCCACATGATGAGGGTATGGGGACGGATTTTTGCGACCTCCGACAGCATCTGCTGGAACCCCGGTCGTGCGTCCGTGGTGCCGGATATTGCCGCGTCCTCATACTCCTGCACGATTTTGAAGCCGTGCGCATCCGCCCATTCGTGGGCAAGCTCGCGCTGCTGGTCGATGCTCGCGTCGTTCTGCGAGTGGGACGAGAAGCGATAGTACGCTATCGCGAGGTTGTTGTCGTTCGGCGCGAATTTCTTCTTACGTGCCATAGATTTACCACCCCCCTGTCTTTTCTGCTTATAGGCTTTCACGTTAGTTCCTCCTATATGATGAATTACGTAAATACGCATTTAATTATAAAGCCCGCCGCCCAATATAAGCGACGGGCTTTCTCTCGTTACTCCTATGCGCTCCGCAAGCGCCTTCGGACTCCTCAGCTGGGACATGTTCGGCAAGCAAGTGAATCTCGAACCCCGCATCGCGGATTTTCATCTTACTTGCCAAAATCCAACACCTCCTCTACACGAACATCTGCTGGAGCAGGCCCTTCTTCAGTTCCTGCCATTTCACCAGTTCATCCTTCGACTTCTGGATGACCTCATCCATCGAAGCGAGGCAATCAGCGATTTTGCGCTGCTCGGGAAGGGAAGGCACGCTTAAAGGAAAAGACTCTACATCACCTCTTGAAATATTCTTTTGTGCAGCGCCCTGTCCCGCACCTTCCATTGCGTTTCTGAAATCATTTGCAGACAATCTCTGAAAAACCCATTGCCTATCTGATATTGGCGAAAAGACTTCAAACAAACCTACGCGCTGATTGAGCAAATTATTACAACCAGTATTCAAAGAAACTCGTCCGATATTGCCTGTCAATGAAATAAGGATGTCAGATTCTTTTAATATTTGCCATGAGGCAATGTTGTCTGGTATTTGATTAACCGTATTTGCCCGTTCAAGCTCGGTGACATATCGTTCCCCTTGCACATTGGCAATCGTAATCACACGATATTTCCCGTGTGGAACATATGAATCGCTCTTAAATGCGTAACCGTTCCGTAAGCGACCTAAGTCTCCCAGAGTCTTCTCTTCCCACTCCGGGAACTCGCTCCCGTCGTCGGCCTTGAACCTGACCTCCTGACTGAACAGCTTCTGCATCACGCCCTTCTTACGCTGCTTCCACGCATCGACCTCCGCCTGCTGCGCTGCGATGACCGCATCGACAGCAGAAAGCAGGTCGGCAATCTTACGCTGTTCGGGGAGAGAGGGAAGCGAGACCTTGATATTGAAGAAATCAGTCGTTGGCACATTCAAGAGTCCGTGATTACGCGCGCCTTCGGCACAAATGGCCTTGACTTCGGGATTCCACTTTTGGCTATCAAACGAGTACGCCATGTAATCAGAATCAATGTTGGCATCCGGCTTCAGCCCAAAGCAGATGTACAGCGTCGAAAGTGCTCCGCACGGATACTTATCAAGCCGTTTGATAGAACCGCAGTCAAAACCTACTGAATAGCTTTTGTTGTACGCGAACTCACCATTCTTTAACAGGTAGTACCCGGACATATCCTTACTTGCTACCGTTTTTTTGAAGTAGTCACGTTGGTCAACGAGACCATCAATAGACGAAATCGTAAGCGGAATATCCGTCTCATTTGCCTTGTTCTTACGCGTGACGCGGTCGACGATATCGCTCAGACGCTTCTCCTCCCATGCGGGGAACGTGCTACCGTCATCCGCTTTGAATCGCAGCTTAGACATTCCCATGCCTACACCTCCTCCAATATCAGATGGACATACATGTCGAGCAGCGTCTGCAAGAACAAGTCTTCCATCGTCACGTTGCCGTAATCATCAAACCAACTGTAAATCTTGTCTGTAGGTCGGTCGTCACTATAAATAGCCACATAGCGTGCGAGGATGGCGGTGAACTCGCACGCTACGGCTTGCTCAACATTGCTGAACCCGTACTGACTTTCAAGCGTATACACCGGATTTTCTGGCCCCTTGCCGCGGAACGCTTCGGCTAAAACATCCGTGAGATGGTCTGCATATTGCATTATCTCGTAGGGCGGCACCTCTTTGCCGTGCACATCAAGGCAACGCTTCAGATACTTGCCACTATCATACAGCGGCGTCGTTTCATCGTGCAGCTGCTTCCTGATGATGTTGTTCACCGCGTCCACGCACCGGTCAAACAGAATAGACTCATCGCTTACGCGCAGGTCTACCTCACACAACTCAAGTACACGGTTCTGCACCTCGCGCGTTAGCGCACAAAACCCGTTGTACGTGTCGCGTGAGTAGTGGTACTGCGCGTTATACATCGCTGCTATCGCTCCGAGCGGTATCAACAAGCGGTCGGCATAATGCTGCGACACGAACGCCGCCGCCCGTGCGTCTACCTCCTCCGCGTGGCGGCGTTCGTCGCGCTCGTCCTGACGGCGCTCGAACTTAGCCATGCGGTCGCTCTGCCACAGCTGCAGCACGGCAATCACGATAGTCGCGATAAGCGATACCGCAGCGCAAACGATGCTCACCCAATCCGAACAAGACATCTATGCACCTCATCACAACCCCAGCTCGCGCAGGCACGCCTCGACCTTGGCAACCGCCGCTCGCTTGTCCGTTTCTGCCTGTGCCAGCCGCTTGCGCACCTCGACGAGGTCCACAGGCTCCTCTTCCTCGAACGTATCGACGTAGCGCGGAATGTTCAGGTTCCAGCCGTTCGCCTCGATTTCCGCCATGTCGGCCACATGAGCGAACTTGTCCACGTCCTCGCGCTTCACGTAGGCGTCGACAATCTTCTGGATGTGCTCGTCTTCCAACGTGTTCTGGTTCTTGCCGGGCTTGAACTCCTTGCTGGCGTCGATGAACAGCACGTTGCCGCTGTTGCCGTTGCGCTTGGACTTCAGCACCAGCAGGCACACGGGGATGCTCGTTCCATGGAACAGGTTCGGCGCAAGGCCGATGACCGCATCCAGACGGTTCAGGTCCTTCACGATGTACTTGCGGATGACCTCCTCGGCACCACCGCGGAACAGCACGCCGTGGGGCAGAAGCACCGCCACACGTCCGTCGTCGTCATCCATGTGATAGACCATGTGCTCGACGAAGGCATAGTCCGCATGGGACTTGGGCGGCAGCTTGCCGGCACCGGAATAGCGCGGGTCATCCAGCAGCGCCGGATTCCCGTCGTACTTCAGGGAATAGGGAGGGTTGCACACCTGCACGGTCATCTTCACGTCGCCGTACTTGTCCTCACGCAGCGTGTCGCCCTTGTAAATATCGAAATGCTGATAGTCTACGCCGTGCATCAGCATATTCATGCGGGCGAGGTTGTACGTCGTGGCGTTGTTCTCCTGCCCGTAGAAGTGCCCCACGCGGCCCGTGGTCAGGTGCTTCTGCACTTCCAGCAGCATGGACGCCGAACCGCAGGTGCAGTCGCCCACGGTCCTCGCCTCATCCAGACCTACGGTCGCCAACGTCGCCACCAGCTTCGAAGGCCCGGTCGGCGTGAAGAACTCGCCGCTCTTCTTGCCGGCATCGGACGCGAACAGCCCGATAAGAATCATGTACGCCGTGCCCAGCACGTCGAACTGCGAGTCCGCCAACTTGAAGTCAATCTCGCTGATTTTCACGATGACCTTCGCGATGAGCGATGTCCTCGCCGACACGGTGTCACCCAAATCAGGGTCTTGCAGCTTCATGTCGTTGAACAGACCGGAAAACGCCGCCTCGGACGCCTGCCCCATGGTGGAGCCGGTCAGCTCGTTCACGGCACGCTCGTAATCCTCGACATTGAAGCGGTCGGCGTCGCCGTCGGGACAGACAATCTTGCGTACCAGCTCACCAAACAGGTTTTCGGGTCGGATGATGTACCCCAGATGCTCGATGGACCACTGCTCGACCACCGGGCGGTAATCATCGTCCGCGAATGCTTGCCCGTAGGTCAGACCATCTTCCTTCAGGATTTCCTGCATGTAATCCTCGGTGCGCTCCGACAGATACCTGTAGAAAATCGTTCCGAGGATGTAGTTTCGAAACTTCGTGGAATCCATGTTCCCACGCAGGTCGTTGGCGATGGCCCAGAGTTTCTGGGACAGCTCGCTCGCCTGCGCCTGATATTTCGTTGAGTCAATCATACAAGTCTATTCTCCTTCTGCCTTGTAACGGCTGTATGTGCTGACAACAAACTCCTTGATGGCGTTCGTCATCTTCGTAATCTTCAAAAGCCCCATGTGGTACGGCGCGAGGCGCTTGCGAATGTCCTCTTCGGAAATACTCCCGCCGAAGGTGTACTCCGAGAAGATATCCAAGACGTCCTGCGTCTCGACGCCGTTGTCGTACGCGAAGGACTCAATCTCCGCTTGCAGGCTCTCGCGTTCGAACTGCTCGTATGCCTGCTGCACGTCGATGCCGTCCGGCAAATCGTAGAATCTCGTGCGGATGAACGCCTCCATGATGTCCTTCTTCGCACGGAGGGCGTCGTTATCCGAGCGCTCGATTTCGCGCATCACCAAGTCGATGTCACGGGCGCGCTCCTCTTCGGACTTGTCCCCGTCGTGGGCGGACTTCAGCAGGCTCAGGATGTACATCACGTTGATGCGGTCGGTGCGCACCAGCTCCACGTCGAAATCGACGTCCACCGGCACGGGGACCTTCGGGTCCTTCTTCTTGGCCTCGTCGTGATAGTACAGATACCAGCTCTTGTAACCCTCGTATTCCTCATCGTCCAGCACGACGGACAAATCCGCCCAGTCGAACTTCCCGAAGGTCTTCAAGGTCGCCAGCGTGCCTGACATCGCACGGAACGCCACCACGAACTTGCGGATGTCCTCCTCGCTCTGAAGCTGCCCCGCGTCGTCGACCGTCTGCGCCGCCTTGCGCAGCTGGACTTCCTGATTCATCCACTGGTTCACGTAATACTCGTAGCTCTCCAGCAGGTATTCGTTCGGGTCACCGTCGCCGGAGAACAGCCTCAGCGCGTCGTCCTGCGCCTTCTTGATGTCGCGGTAGGACACAATCTGCCCGAACTGCTTCGTCACCTTGTCCACGCGGTTCGTGCGACTGTACGCCTGCACAAGCGTGTGCCAGATGAGGTTCTTGTCCAGATACAGCGTGTTCAGCGGCTTGGCGTCGAACCCGGTCAGCATCATGTTCACGACCAGAAGGATGTCAACCTGCGGAAGCTCCTTCTGCTTCATGCGCTTCGCGATGTCCTTGCGGTAGGCGTCGAATGAATCCAAGTCGAATGCCGTGCCGAACATTCCGTTATAGTCGGCCATACAGCGGGCCAGCAGCTCTTGAGAATGCTCGTCACCGCCCTCGTCCATGTCCTCGTTCGCCTGATAGGTGAATATCGCCGCCACCCGGTAGCGCTCGTCATCTGGACGCGCTTCGTTCAGCTCCCGGAACGCGTCGTAATACTTGCCGAGCGTCTTGATGGAATCCACGGCGAACAGCGCCGTATACACGTCCTTGCCCTGCGGATGGACGTGCTGTGCGTGGTGCTCGAAGATGTCCTCGGCAATCACGCGAATGCGCTCGTCATCGTGGTACAGGGACTCCAAATCCAGATTATGGCGGCGGCAGTAGTCCGGGTCGTCCAACTGCTCCGGGTCGATGCCCTTTGCCGCGATTTCCTTCGCGAAAATCGTGCGCTGGTACTCCACCGAGAAACGCAGGACGTTACCGTCCGCGATTGCATCCTTAATCATGTAGCGGTGCAGGCAGGAATCCAACTTCGAGCCGGCATAGAACACATCGGCGGTCGTTCTGCCGTCCTTGCCCTTGTTCGCCTCGAAGATGGGCGTTCCCGTGAAGCCGATGTAGTTCGCGTTGCGGAAATGGCACTCGATGTCGCCGTGCATCTTGCCGAACTGGCTACGATGGCACTCGTCGATGATGAACACGACCTTCTTGTCGCGGTACGAATCCATTAGCTGCTCGTAACGCTTGCTCTTGACGGCGTTCGCCATCTTCTGAATCGTCGTCACGATAAGGCCGCGGTCCGCCTGCTCCAGCTGCTTCACCAACACGGCCGTCGAATCCGAGCCGTCAACGCACCCTTTCTCGAAGGAGTTATACTCGTCGACCGTCTGGTCGTCCAAATCCTTGCGGTCAATCAGGAAGATGACCTTGTCAACCCTCGGCTCGTCGCGCAGAAGCTGCGCCAGCTTGAACGACGTCAATGTCTTGCCGGACCCCGTGCAGGCGAAGACGTACCCGTTCTGGTTCGACTCCAGCACGCGCCGCTTTGCCGCCTTCACGGCGTAAATCTGATACGGGCGCATCACCATCAAGACGGGTTCCGTTGTCTTGATGACCATGTACTTGTCCAGCATTTCCGTGATGGTCGAACGGCGCAGGAAATCCGCCGTGAACTCGTCCAGCTTGTTGATGCGCTTGTTCTTGTCGTCCGTCCAGAAGAACACGAGGCTCTTCAGAATCGGGTTGTACGAGCCGCCGTCCATCTCGTTCTCGTTGCAGAAATACTTCGTCTGCACCGAATTTGACACGACGAACAGCTGCAAATACCGGAACAGTCCCTTGAACGAGAACTTGCGGTAGCGGTTAATCTGGTTGATTGCCTCGTTGATTTCCACGCCGGGACGCTTCAGCTCGACCTGCACCACCGGAAAGCCGTTGATGAGAATCGTCACGTCGTAACGGTTCTTGTACGCAACGTCATCCTTGTGTTCTTTATCCATCGTGACCTGATGCGTCACCTGATAGATGTTGCGGTCGGTATCGGAACTGAAGAAGTCCAGATACACGGTCTTGCCGTTGTCCAGCGCCAGAACGTACTTGTCACGAAGAATCTTCGCTGACTCATAGACGCTCTTGTTGTCCACGTGAATCATCACGCGCCCGAACTCCGCGTCGGACAATGCTGCCTCGCCCTTGGCCTCAACCAGTTTCCGGGCGTTGAATGCCGTCAACTGCTCGCGAAAGTTCGCGACGACATCATCGTAGTTCGCCATATCGACGAACTGATAGCCGATGCTTTCAAGCCTGTCTATGAAAAGGCTTTCGACATCGTATTCTGAAACATGCGCCACTTACTCATCCACCTCCTCAAGATGCTCCTGCACCCACTCGTGGATGATTGCGGCAATCGTCGTCTCGCGCTCCGCAGCCATCATCTTGAGCGCCTTCTTATCGCTCACGGTGAGCGACAGCGAGAGCGTCGTGCGCTTCTCGTCCGCCGTCGTGTCAGCGACAACGGCCTTCTCTATCTTCTTCTGCTCGGCCTCGCGGTCGGCAGCATATTTCTCGAACATGTTCGCCATGGCGGCTCGACCTCCTTTAATCATTTACATATTTGTACAATTATACATCATCAAGACGCATTTGTCCAGAGGGACAACGCCTGTGACCTGCGGTTATTCCTTCGGGAACCCCGCGGCCTCGCGCACCGTGCCCACCAGAGCGAGAGTCGCCTTCGCCGCCTTGCCACGTCGGTCGAACTCGACCACCGACTTGCCGGCGGCTCCCGCCTGAACGAACGCCTCGGACTGGGGCAGCGTGGCCACCGTCTGGTCGCCCGCCAGACCCTCGAACCACTCCATGAAGTCGCGGGACGCCTTGAAGCGGTTCCACCCGTTCATCACGTAGACAATCTTCGCGCGACTGTTCTTGAACACCGCCTTGCGCATGCGCATCAGCGGCTCGATGTCCCTCGACGTGGTCCTGGTCGGGATGACCACCACGTCCGCCTCCTTCAGCCAGTCCGCCAGCCCCTCCTGCAAGGCCCCCGGCGTGTCCACCACGGCGACCTGCGCACCGTCCGCCTCATGCGTCTCGTGCAACGTGCCGCCCTGCGTGTCCAAGTCGTAGAAGCTCACGGGGATGCCGGAGCGCTCGAAGGAGAAGGCAATCTCGTCGGCGACCAGGGACTTGCCCACGCCGCCCTTCTGATTGCATACCAGAATCGTCTTCATATCTTCACCTCGCTATATATTTAATCAATTACGTATTTCCATATTTAATTATATGAGCCGACAAGCATATGTTCAACTGCCACTTTCGGGGCTTTATCTGGGCTTCATCGGGGCTTTATCTGGGCTTCATCGGGGCTTTTGCTGGTCTCCAAACGGGCTTCGCGCCCTCGCTCCGCTCCGTCCGTTTCCCGCGTTTTCCGAATCCGGCTCATAAACGAGCGGACGCCGAAAATCCCGATTTTCTGCCCCTTGCGCGTACGCCCATCAACAGCCCTTCTGAAGGTCTCTTCGTAGCCCGCGAGCGGGAACTTGAGAAAGGGAGCAGCTTGACGCTGCTCCCTTATCTTTTCGGCTACTCGCCGAACTGCGTGTTCTTGTCCGCCGACCTCGGCGTCCTCACGGGCGCACGCTGCTCGGCCTCCTTGACACGGCGCTGCATGCGCTCGTGCTTCAGACGCTTCTCGCGCTCGTCCTCGTTGGACAGCGCCTTCTCCGCTGCCTTGAGGCGCTTCTCGGCGTCCCACATGTTCTTGCGGGACTCGTACACGCGCCTCTCCGCCTCCTCGCGCTGCCTGCGGGCCTCCTCCGCGAGCGCCTCCTGAATCATCATGCGCAGCATCAGGGCGGTCATGTCGGCCATCATGCGGGACACGGGGTCCTTGGCGTCGCGCCCCGCCTTGGCGAACACGTGCATGCCGGCCAGAAGCCCCGGACACGGGCTTTGCAGGGTGTCGAGCGCCTCCTTGGAGGCATGGAACTCGCGCCTTGCGGCGTCCACGTCCTCGCGCAGCTTCGCCAGCTGCTCGTCCGGGTGGTTCCGCGCCTCGACAATCTGCTGATAGCGCTCGTCCACGAAGGACTTGCCCTCCTCGCGTGAGCGGTGGATGTGCGCCTTCTGAAGGTCGGATGCCATCTCCGACACGTACGCCCGGTCGAGGTCGTACACGTCGAGAGCGGAATCCTTAGAGGGCTGTGCTGCCGGCTCTGCCGTCTCGGGCACGTCGGGAAGGACTTCCGGTGCCGGGGCGTCCTGCTCCGGTGCCTCAAGCTCGCGCTGCTTCGCCTCGAAGTACGCCTCGATGCCCTCGCGGGTCAGGTCGTCGGCGAGGTTGGAGGCACGGCGCCTTCTCTTGCGCCTGCTCTTGCCGTAGGGGTCGCGGGACTTGTAGCTCCAGCCCACGGTCTCCTCGCCGGTCCTCTCGTCGACCTTGCGGGTCTCGGTCAGCTCGACGCCGCGAACCTTCAGCTCCTCGAGGAACTCCTCCATGTTGCTCGCATGGTCGCGGGCGTCCGCCACGCGGTTGCCCAGAACGCGCTCGAAGGACTCGATGCCGAACTGCTTCTTGCGCTCGGCCCATGTAGTCTTCTCCCTGGCGGGTTCGGGACCCACGACGGTGAACCCCATCTCGCGGCTCAGCCGGTCGTTCTTGCGCTTCACGGTCGCGTGGTCGGTGCCGTGCGCGATGGCCGTGCCGGATACCAAATCATGGTTCGCGATGGTCGCATGGACGTGCACGCAGCCGCCCTCGCCGTCGGTGTGGACCGTGACCCAGCAGGGGGCGTTCGGGGCCACTTCCTTGCACAGGGCATAGCCGTACTCGCACGCCCGCTGGATGTCCTCGGGGCTGTCACGGGAAAGCTCCTCGGGGGACCACGAGACGCGCAGCTCGTAGCCCTCGTTCAACCTCGTCCCCTGGCTCTGCCTGCGCATGGCGGAGCAGAACCGGATGAAGTCCTCGCGGGTGCCCATGTCGCCCATCTGGGCGGCGATGCGGTTCGTCTTCTCGCGGATATTGCGCGTGCGCTTCTTGCCCTCGCCGAGTTCCGTGTACGACATGCGCCCGCGGACGTTCGGCAGGGGCTGTATGTGCGTCGTCGACATCAGCTTCCACCCCCTCCGGAAAGAATCTTCTCGCCACGCTCGCCGTACCAGTAATCGCACAGCTCCCCTAACTGCTCGGGAACGTCCGGCCACAGCAGGGCCATGGCGCGGAACACGTCCTTGCCGAAATCGGTGCGCAGGCCGTCCACCTCACAGGTCAGCTTCGACAGCTCGCCGCGCACCTCCTCAAGACCCGTCTTGCACTCGCCGAGCACGCCCGGGGAGAGCGAACCCGGATGCGACTTGGTCTCCGCGTTCAGCGCCCTCGCAATCTGGTTCACGTTGACGCCGATGCTCTTCGCCTCGGATGCCATACGCTCCGCGTCGGCGTTCCTCGTCACGACGTACGTCGGCTCGACATCCCCGCCCTGTACCTTCTCCACGCAACTGCGGAGAAATGCGGAGCGGGTCATCTTTTTCTCGGAGCAAATCGCGTCCAGCGCGGCAAGCTCCTCGTCCGAAAACCGAACCTGGACCGTGCGCTCCTTGTTCGGTTTCTTAGCCGCCTGACGGCGCACGCGGCTGCTCCTCATGTCTGAACTCACACCCACGTAAAAACACCTCCTTTTTTAATGCAACGTGCGCGTTGATTTTCTACGACAGAATCGACGCTAAAAAAGGAGCGAGCATGGGACTTGTCCCTACAAAACTTCGGATTTTTCAACTGCGTCGAAAATTCCTTCGTTTTGTCGTTACACGTCCCGCTCGCGAGGGGGCAGTTTTCACTGCCCCCTTCGAACCCCCAGATGCGCCCTGTTCCCAACCAGCTTCCGCCGACGACTCGGCGAAACATCCCATTCGGAACGGGGCACCCCGGACACCCCTCGCGGGGTGCCGGACAGGAGGCACGACTGCCTCGCTACATGCCCTCGCCATAGCCCGCCACGGGCATAGGCTCGCGTCCGTCCGGGGCGGACGTGCCGCCCGAATCGGACGCGACGGGCGCGCCGTTTCGGGTAGGGGCGGCACCCTGCGAAGGCGCCTTCTTGGTCAACAACTTGTGCAGGTAGCGCCCCGCCTTGCGCATGTCGGCGACGCTCATGTCGCCCAGCTCGGGGCAGCTCTCGTACATCGCCTTGCTGATGTGCTTGAAGCACTCGTCGCGGCGCTGCTGCATCTCCTCAATCGCCTTGTCGATGTCGGAAATCTTCTTCTTAGTGCTCATGATTTATTCCTCCTTGTTCGTTGAATCGTCTATGTCATAACCGCCGTCGAAGAAGGCGGTCGAGATACGCACGTATCCGCGATAGCTGTCGTTCAGCTCCGGCATGCACCGGCGGTCGTTATCGGACCCGCGATAGGTCTTGTTCATCCACTCCTTGACCTCGTATTCGAGAATCAGCGGCTCGGGGAAATCCATACGCCCGGTGCTTCGGACACGCTCCTGCAACTGCCATCCCTGCTCCTCGGCAAGGCCCTCGATTGATTCATAGAAAGCGTTTCGGCCGAGCATGCGACCGGAGGGCTGATTGCGCTGGAACCAATGGCGGTACAGGTCGTACAGGAATTTGCACGGGAGCAGATGCCAAGACGCCGCGGGGAAAATCTCGTCGGCGAACTGGCGCAGGGGGTCGTTCGCCACGCGGAAATCATCCAAAAGCGCCGAGCAGGCATCCGGTTCGGCAAGCTCGTAATAGTCGGTTTCGGCGAGCACGCGGTAGAGCACGTACTCAAGAACGTCCTGACGGTTCAGGTAGTCGTCCTTGATGTACTTGCGCTCGCATCCCTGAAATCGCTTGTCGAACGGAATCACCAGCAGGCGGCGGTACATGGATTCGGACTTGTCGCGGAGCTTCGGCAGCTCGTTGACGCACTGAATCATGAACCCGCGAAACAGCACGTTGCGGGGTGCCTTGTGCTTGCGATTCAACTGGAAGGGGTCGCCCGTGATGACGCTCTTGAGCGCCGCCGCGTCGTCCACGAACGTGCCCGTGTCGTTCTCGTCGGTGATGATAGCCGACACGCGGGTCAGAGGCTCCAACATGAACGGCTCCGAGAAGTTCTTCAGGGGAATGGATGCCCAAGCGCCCGACCCGCATAGGTTACGCAGCAGGACACACAGCGTGCCCTTGCCGTTGTTGCCCAGCGTCGAATAGAACCATGCGCTCTTGTTCCAGCTCACGTTCGGGCGGATGACGGCTCCGACGATTTGCCATAGGAGCTTGACGATTTCCGAGTCGTCGGAAAGCTCGTTCATCCAAGAGACGACGTCCCAATCGGTGCCGTCCTCGTCGTTGTGGATGACGGGATTCGGCGCATGGTCGACGAAATCGACGTGGCTCTTGCTCGTAAAGACGAACGCAGGGTCGAACGCCATCAGAATCTTGTTGCCGTAGTCATAGATGCCATTGTTCACGGCAACGAGGTCTTTATCCGTGCACGCCCTCTTCTTCTCGCAGATGTCGCGAAGGGTGGCGACCGTCTCGATGACGCCCTTCGTGGTGATTGCCATGTTGTAGCTGCGAATCAGGCGCGTCAGGACCCCTTCGGTCGTGTCATAGCACCCCTTGTTCGGACCGCTCTCCTGATAGACGCCTATCTCGAAGTTGCCGTCTTCGTCAGCCCTGTTGCAGGGTATCCCGATAGCGTGATGCAGCTCGCGCAGGACAATGGCAATCTGCAGGAAATGGAGACCCGACAGGCGCTTATAGCGCTCCGCGCCCTGCTTCTCGTCAGGATAGGCATCCTTCCGCTTCGCTCCGGGAGCCGCGTTCGGGTCGCGCTGACCCAAGTTATACGCGTCGATGCAGCGGTTCGTCAGCGTCAAAAGCTCGAACTTGAGCGTATCGCGTGCCGGCGGGTCCTCGGGGTCGATGCCCTGAAGATAGGACAGGGCGGCGTACGCGAGAAGATTGTCGTACGCGATGCTCTGCTCTTCGCAGAACGACACGATATCCGCTGCACAATCATCGGGCAGGAACAACCATCCCTTTTCCTCTTGAATATCAGGCGCATCCGTGCTAAAATATTTATATATTGAATCGGCCGTCCCGGAAGCTGCGCAGGCATCGGGGCGGTTTTCTTTTGCCTCCGTGCTCTCACCTCCTTAATTCGTCAGCTCGACGTGCTTCACGTTCTCGTTCTTCCACGCCTCAAGGTCATCCATCTCATAGCGAACCGTACTGCCGACCTTGTAGTAATTCGGCCCCTTGCCCTGAGAGCGCCAGACGCGGAGCGTGCCTGCGGTAAAACCGAGAAAATCCGCCGCCTCATACGTCGTCATATAAGAGGGCTTCGACCCTTTCACTTGCTGCTTTGCCTTAGCCATAACCAGCCACCTCCATGTTCAAAGTCCTTTTCGCGAAACAAAAAAAGCTCCCGTGGAAACCAAAGAAGGACAGAGGCGCAAAGCCTTGCCTATCTCGGTTTCCACGGGAGCTTCGTGTTCGTTGTTTCGCCCGTGACGCACGGCCTATTCGACCGAGCGCTTGGCTCCTATTCCCGATAGCAACCCCGCATCAAAGACGGGACGGGTGCTGAGCCATTTATCTATACAGCTTTTATTATACGGCGTTAACACTAACTTTGCAACACTTATTATTTCGTTACCCCTGCTCAGAGCCTATTTCCGCTCGTTTATGGGCAGAAATCAATTCAAAAAAGTTCGCTCACGCCCCCTGAAAAGTCGGCGGGGGAAGAAGACGTACGCCAAGGATTGCGGGGTCTGTTCCAGTTTTGTTCCAGTTTGTTCCAAAAAAGTTGGAACAAGATTTTTCCGTGTTTACCTGCGGTTTTGCGCGATTCGCTAAATCTTGTTCCAACTCCGTTTTTCGAATTGGAACAGGATTTTTCCGTGTTTACCTGCGGTTTTGTTCATTTGTTCCAATTGTTCCAGTTTTCAACAAGTTTTTATATATGAATACATATATAGACCCCTTCCTATATTCTTTTCTCTCGTGCGATAAGTTGAAAATAATTGGAACAAATGGAACATTCACTAGAAATGCCTGGTAAATACGGGTAAAACTTGTTCCAACTCCGATTTTGCGAATTGGAACAACTGGAACAAATCGCACTTTTTCAGGAAAAAACCCTCATAAATGAGCATTAAATCGAATTTCAAAACTGGAACAAAAGTTCTCAGCGTTAATAGACATTAACGAACGGCCGGCAAAATGGAACGAGGACCATGCCGCATCCCTTCTGTACGTCCACCCACATCCAACCGCCGCCCGCAGGGCGGCCACCCTTGCATCGAGCGGATGCGAGATGCACATGGGCGCTCGAACGTCCTCAGACCGCTTCAGAGGCGTTTTAAGGCACGAAAAAAGCCCGAGGGGTACACGAGAGTACCCCAACGGGCTTAAAACGTCTTAGAACGCAAAATACGGCGTTTCACGTCAACGAAAACGGAAAGGGGACGCCATCAGGCGTCCCCCAACCTATACACAAGCGCAAACTCGTTCTTGTAAAAGAAGAGTTCGACGCTTCCTCTTCTGGTGGAGCTAAGGGGATTCGAACCCCTGACCCTCTCCATGCCAT
>UMHS01010059.1_pt1 | contig 59156 bp, 71 predicted proteins | sample 1965611 | NCBI WGS metagenome assembly UMHS01 (sample SAMEA4836106, study PRJEB28245) | human gut metagenome | biome: gut microbiome; material: fecal sample | place: Denmark | collected 2008
CGAACTCTGTACACAGGATCGACTATGAATACCGCCGGCCGTTTATGTAGCCATGCCGGCAGGCTTTGGGCACGCCGTCGTCTTCGTGAAGCCGAGGCTTGCCTTTTGTCGTGTCTAAGAGTATCGGATACAAACATATACCATGTATCTTACGAAACAAAGGAGGAAGTATGGCAATGCAGTCCACCGCCGCGGCGAACGCGGCGCGCGCTTTGGGGAAGGGTGCCGTGATGTTGCCGTATCACGGATTTACGGTAGAGAAGATCGACTTCTGTTTTCCGTCCGGTGCGGGCTTTTGCCGGGACACAAGCGTTTGTATGGTGCGGTATCGGGGCAGTCTCGTTGCGTGGCGGCGGGTGTCCTGCGAGTCCGCGCCCCTGTCGCGGGAGTCCGTGCCGTTCGGGGGCTGCATCGCTTTTGACTCCGGAATACGGCATGGCCTGAAGTTGAAGAAGGGGTCGCGTCTTGCGCCCCACCTGATGCCGACGTTGCTTGTCCCCGGCCCGGCGGCCCAGCATCCGAACGTCTTTTATGTGCAGCCGGATGCGTGGCCGATGGCCACGAAGTCCACGTATCTTTCGGACGGTTCGAAGGAACTCGGCAAGCACCTTCGCGGCTTCATGGAGTATTTCGGCTTCAAGTTCCGGACATATTTCGTGGCGGACAGGTTCTGGACATTTCTTGATACGGGTGCCGAGGCATGGCCTCTCATGCCGGGGATGCCCTTTGGTTTTCTGTTGCCCGGGAAGTAAGGGGGCACATGCCCCGATACCGTGATGCCGCGAGCCTGTGAAAGGTCCCGCGTTCCGGCAGGGAGCGCGGGCCTGAACGATAAGGGAGGATTCCATGTCTGAGATTATGCGGTGTGTCTTTGGGAAGCGCGAGCCGGTACGAAACGTGGCGGCTCTGGCGCTCATGCAGTATGCCTGCGAGGAGTTTCCTCGGCCGCGTGTGGATGTGGTCGGGATGGATAACTTCATGGACAAGCCGAGCATGGGCGATGACGACATATTATGGAGTGTGGAGGAGCGCGAAGACGGCGTCGTCTTTACGCTTGTCGGCCGCGGGAGTCTCACGCCGGATGGGGTCCGGGCGTTCGTCTATAAGGCGTCGAGTGGTTTCGTGCGGCGGGAGCGAACTTCCCGGCAGGGTATTATGAGCCGGAGTCGATGCCGTATATGCTCGCCCTCCGTGATGCCTGCGCCCCTTCCGTTCCGCTTGCCGGTGCCCGGGGGCGGATGTATGCATTCGATATCATGGAGCGGGTGCCGGAGACGACGCCGCTGGCATCCGTCCATATCAGATTGCCGCGCCGCAAACGGTATATGGAGCCCGCCTATCTGTTCGAATATAAGGGCAAGAAGCGGCTCGTCTTTAAGGTGGCGTCAAGCGCGCTCGTTCATGTCCAGCTCCTTGTCGAATGTTTCAGACGGGCGGGCGTATTGCCGCAAGGCTTCGGCCTCGGCTGGCGCGGCTTGGCGTGCGATAATAAATCGGGGAAGCCGCTGTTCATGTCCGATACGAATTTGGTATGGCGTTCCCCCACCAATCCTGAACAGTGGGTTGGAATGTGTCAGCTGATGGATGCGGACCGGAGTGATAGAAAGGTCTTGATGCCGGCCACGGGGGAGGCGCTGCACTTTAGCTTATGCCGTGGCGGCATTGCCGGCGGTGAAGACGTCTTTTTCCTGAGCTTTGCTGTTGATGGCCGTACGATGCCCGTCGACACCGTACACTGCACGATGTGGGATCTTTTATAAAGGAAAACGGTATGGCGAATAACATTGATGCGATTGAGGTATACATGCGGGCGTGTATGAAGGACATGACGATGTTCGGCACTAAGGCCACGCACATGGCGAACATGTCCGCCGGCAGGTATTTCCTGTCCCGTGTCCAGCCCGCCGAGGTGACGATAACCGTCAGGGAATGGTGGCAAAGGATGATGTCGCACGGTTTCTACGAACCGCCTTCTTATGGGTTGGGCGATTCGGACTGGTATGCGGAGCCTTACGCATCCAATACCCGCATACACGAATATGTTAAAGACGTGTATGTCGAAGGTTTCAGACCTGAGTTGCTGCTGTCGGCGTGCTCTTACGGGACGGAGTATCCCAAGCCGGTTATCGCCGTGTTCGGAACGGTAAGAAACACGGGCGTGTGCACCGTGTTTCTTAAACACCATTGCTTCTTCCACGCCTTGTGGCTTCTGTATATATTGTATGTGGAGGATATTGTCCGGTCTCTCTGTGTCGTCAATACGTATGGTCGCGTTTATTTGAGCGGCCAGTCGGGGTCTTTGGATGTGGACAAGCCCGTCAAGGTACGGCTCCTCGGCGGCGAGCCGTGCGGTCTGCTGGATTTCACGGAGCCCGTGGTCAAAGGCTCCGGCGCGGACGAGTTCTATATCAGGTCGTATGACGACGGCTACAATGGAGCCATCGCCGTCTCGATGAACTTGAATATGGCCCAGAGAATACGGGCCTTTATACCTAACACACCGTCATTGTTTGATATTATCTAAGGAGGGTATACATGGTGGCATCAGCGCATACAAGACTCATGACTGCGGTAGACCTCACGCTCACCGTGCAGGGCGACGACCCCGACGCTCCCATTGTTCACGAAGTCCAAGGCCCCGGGGGTGCGAATGATATATTCGAGGTGCGGCAGGACGTCCGCTTCTATCTCCAGATAAGTCGTATCCAAAACCTCGTCGCGGATATTGCGGAGAAGACCATCATCTTCGAAGCGTTCTACACCGATAAGGATATCAATATCATCAATCTGTGTGGGAAAAGGGAGTACGTGGGGAAATCATTTCTCGCCGAGGCCATTTGCTCGGCCACTAAGTCCCTCTTTATATCGAAGAAGATGGACTATTACCTGTCGGACCTCGCCTTGGATATGAGCGCGATTACAGTTACGGACGGCAAATGGGTGGATCGACTGGAATTGCGCGTGTCTCCCGATGACCCAAGTCTCAGGCTCCCCGTGAAGCGAAAGAAGCTCGAGTTCCATAACCTTGCCGAAAATGTAAGTTTGTGGAATATAATATAGTTGACTAGTTTATATCTTTAACATATAAAGGAGAAACAAGATGCAGGAAGAACATGAACTTGAGATGAAGGCCGAAGAGCTCTTCAACATGACTTTCGGACCGCTCACATGGAACCCCGATGATGAAGATGAGGCGAAGGATATCGTGGACTGCGCGGTGAAGGATGGACTTATGGCCATGCCGGACGCGGAGGACATGGAGGAATGCCTCGACGACGTTGCAAGGGACGCGCAGGAAAAGATGCGGGATGACATCATCGAGCGCGTCCTCTCTGTCGAGAAGACCGTCATCAAGACGTATACCTTGGCGACGGGCGGCCCCGCCTATGGCGTGGAGATACGCTATGCCGACTGCGAGGGACACGGCGAGGTGGATGAGGTCCTGTTCTGGTATCAGGACTGGTTTACTGAAAAGGCTTATTATAGCGTGCCGGACGGGATGCAGGGCCTTGTGCTTGACGTGCTTGGTGTAGAGTATTGAAACCGTGCCCCCTCCGGGGGGCGCATATTATGAAGGAGAATCAGAGATGGATAAGGAATTGAAGTACTTCGAGCGTGTCTTGGTAAACGCCCTGTCGAGCCTCAACGAAGCCTGCGAAGAGGGGCGCATACCCCGGGATGATGCGTATGTCTTTTCGCTCACGAGTATCGTCGACAATCTGAACCCCAATTCCACGGTTCCTACGCAAGGGTCGAATATCGTGGTGATAGGTATGCCCGAGGACAGGGAGGCACCCTTTCTGCTCCGGGAACGGATCACGTTCGTGGCGGCAGTCATGCATTCCGTCATTGGCTTTATGCAGACGGGATTTGAAGAGGCGAAAGCCTCCCTTTCGGAGGACGACTTCCTGCTGACGGATGAGGACCTCGACGGGGACTTGAGGGAAAAGGCTATGGCGGCGTGCATGAGCATCATCTCCGCGATGGTGGAGCAATACGAAGAAGATAAAAACCAGACTTGGAACTAGAAAAAGGAGACCGGACAATGGCTGCGATAAACAACAAGACGACGGTGTTTGATGCTGGTGAGGTTTTCGGGGGCCGCAAGAGCGGGCGTCCCGTGGTAGGCTTCATGGAGCCGAACCCCTATGTTCCGGACGAGGACATCAGATATGTCATGCCCGAGTGGGCCGGTGCCATTGCGTTCTGGTTCGCGCATGTCAAAGACCCGCTTTTCGTCTTCGGACCAACCGGATGCGGCAAGACGTCGGCTGTGAAGCAGCTTGCACGCCGCATCAACTATCCCGTGTATGAGACGACCGGGCATAATCGGATGGAATTCCCGGAACTCGTCGGGCATCATGCCGTCATCGACGGCAATATGCGTTTCGAATACGGCCCGCTCACGCAGGCCATGAAGTATGGCGGCATCTTCCTTTTGAACGAGGTCGACCTGCTTTCGCCTGATGCGATGGCCGGGATGAACTCCATCCTTGACGGCTCGCCTCTCTGCATTGCGGAGAACGGCGGGGAAATCATCAAGCCCCATCCGTTGTTCCGCTTCGTGGCCACGGCCAATTCGAACGGCACGGGCGACGAGACGGGGCTGTATCAGGGAGTCCTGCGGATGAATGCCGCCGCAGCGGACCGGTTCTTTATGGTCAAGGCCGACTACATGTCGGAAACCACGGAGACTGCGATGCTTAGAAAAGCCTGCCCGCAGCTTGACGACGAGGAAGTGGTGAAGTGCGCGTCCTTTGCGCAGTCCATCCGCAAGCTCTTCGCCGGCGACGGCGACGATATCCATGTCGCACAGCTTTCCATCACCATGTCCACCCGTACGCTCCTGCGATGGGGCCTCTTCATGCAGGTCCTGAAGGAGGCGTCGGCCAATACGAACTATGATTTCTGCAAGCAGGCTCTCGACCATACCTTTGCGTTCAAGGCGTCGAGCAGTGACCGGGTGGCGATAGACGAAATCTACCAACGCATTTTCGGATAGGAGGATGTATGGACTACTTCGAGGACATCACAGGCAAGACGTTCGGAGCGCTGACGGCGCTCCGCGTCGTCCGTGTCCTTACCAGACAGGGCTTGCGGCGCAACAAGTCCATCCCTGTCTGGGAATTCAGGTGCGAATGTGGCGAGCTTGTCGAGGTGCGGGTCGACAAGGTGCTGATGGAGTACGTGCAGTCATGCGGCTGCAAACAGAAGAAGATGCGATCTGATTTCGGTTCGCACAACAGGACGCACGGCTGCACGTCGTCATGGATATACCGCAGGCACAATGCTCTGCGACACGCAGCCCGGACGCGGGGCATGGATTGGGAATGGCAGGACTTCGCGTCCTTTCTCTCGTGGTTCAAACGGAAGTATCCCGGCGTCGTGGTGCAGGACAGAAAGACATTGCCGAGAGGCTATCGTTTTATCCGTGACAGCCAGATGCGGGGGTTCACCAGAGAAAACCTCAAGTTTATCGGGCCGGACGGACGGGAAGTCTATCGGCTCGACTAGGGAGTGCTGGGAATGAGAAAGTATGGGAATGCCATATCAATGGCGCTGGTGGCAAAGGCTATCTCCGCCGATTACGGCGTCACCGTGGATGTGGTGCCCGATGCGCCTACCGCCATGACGGGTACGACGCCTGACGGCAGGAAGAAGATTATCATCCCTGCCATCGAAGAGACGGATGAGAAGTATCTTACCTACCTGCGCGGATACATAGACCACGAAGCCGGGCATGTGCGCTTTACCGACGACGGGGTAGATATAAAGGGCCTCGGCCCGCTTGAACGGCATCTGTGGAACATCTTTGAAGACTGCTTCGTAGAGCGGCGTATGTCCCGCGCCTTTGCAGGATGCGGGGCGAATCTGCGGCGGCTCGTCTTGGAGATATTCGACAAGGACGACGGGCTTGAGACGGGTATGCCCGGCCTTGCCGTGAACTACTGCCTTATCCGGGCGCGTGCGGTGGACATGCCTGCGCTGATGGCGCGGGCAGAAGCGTGCGGAGAACAGCTAGATGCCGCCGTTCCCGGCCTGACCGGGCGGCTTGAGGATGCACTCGTCAATGGAGCGCGGTCGGAAAGCACGAAGGAATCGAAGGACCACGCCCTGTACGTAGCCGGGATTCTCCGGGATGCGGGCGTCGATATGCCGAGTAATGCGCCGCAGCCGGGCGAGTGGGGCGGGGATGTTTTTGCAGATGCCGTCCGGAAGGCGATTGCCGAGCAGGTCGAAGCCAGCGAAGCGCCGCAGCCTGAGAATATGGAACGGTTCACGGCGTCGGGCGCCGGGGATGGCGAGCGGGATCGTGGCCAGCTCCTCGACGAGCTCACGTCCAGCGATATCTACGCGGCACGCAAGGAGACGGGTGTGCTCGACGCCAGGTTGCGTTCGCTTTTGCAGACTGTAGCGCTGAACCGGGAAGGCGGCTATCGGCGCGGGCGTCTTGACTGCAACAGGCTTCACCGTCTCGCCGTCAACAACGTGCGGGTCTTTACGTCTCGCGTGGAGAAGGTATTGCTCAATACCGAGATAGGTATGGTGGTCGACATGTCGGGCAGCATGTCGGGCGAGAAGGCGGTCGTCACTTCACGCTCGCTCTTTGCCGCCATGTCGAGCCTGCGCAAGCTTCCCGTTTCCGTGCGTTCGTTTGCGGTGGGGTTCTCGGGGAACGCTACCGTCGATATCCTTGACCCGCACGAGCCGCTCAGAATACAGATGCGCATCGTCCCGAGCGGCGGGACGTCGTGCGGTGAGGGCGTCGTCAGAGCGTTGATGAAGTTCGTGCCGGGGTCGGACTCGAGAAAGATTATTTTCATCCTTACCGACGGCAGGACATACAACGAGGAATACTTCAGACTTATCATCGAGCGGTGCGCGGCACACGGCGTGGAACTTTACGGCTTCGGCATCTGCGATGACGGATTGCGTGATTTCATGCCCCCGTCAAGGTGGCGGCGGGTGAATGATGTAAAAGAGCTCCCCGCCGCCATGTTCGGGATGCTCCGCCAAGCCTTCGGAGTATGACATGAGATCGAAACTGGATGTATCTACCCCCCCCAAGGCGGGGAACGAGACGATTAACAAGCTGCTCAAGATATGTGCAGAGATGGGATGTACGTTTCATAAAACGAAAAGAGGAAGTCATGTCAAGGTGCGCAATCGGAAATGGAATTCTCAGCTTGTTTTCAGCCTGTCGGACAGTCTTGCGTACAGCAGCGGCAGCAATGCGCGCGCGGCGTTCCGTCGATTCCTCCGCGAACAGGGTGTTGCGGGAGCTGAAAATATGCCATAAGCTCGAACCTATGGTGCAGCAGGTGCTGCGTCATGAATGGGGCTATGACGTCGCGCATCCGTATCATGGTATGCGCGTCATGGCTATCCGGCTGATGACCGAAGAGCTTGCAGAGCTTGAGCCCCGGACGGGAACAGGCAAGGCGCTCCTCGTCTGGGGCCGGTATATCTCCATGAACAATCAAAACTACCAAAGGAGCGGACGATGAATGAGCACATGCAGCAACTGGAAGAAGTTCTTACCAAGCTCGCGGCGAAGCTGAATGAATTCAAGGGGCAGCTTGCCGCCAACGATGAGAAGTGGCGAGCGGTAAAGGGGCTGTTCTCCAACTTCAATGAACGCCTCGTCGCTGTGGAGAAGCGTCTTGCAAGCCTCCCCGTCGACAGAATGGATGACATCGAGGAGCTCGACGCCGTCGTGAAGGCCATGCGTGCGGAGCTTGATGAGCAGCGCAAGCAGGCCGCCGAGAAGCCGAAGCGCACCCGGTCAAAGAAGGCCGCGTCCATCATGACGAAGACCGTCGATATGGACGACGTGCAGCGCATCGAAGCCATGCAGCCCGAAGTCTACGGCAACCCCGAGCCTTTGAAGTCCATCAACTGGAAGAATATTTACGTCGAAGGCGTTCATATCAACACCCCCATCATCAACCTCGTGAAGTCGACGCTCGCCTCGGGCTACGATACGGCCTACTCCGTATCGCAGCAGACGGGCATCCCGGAGGAGGCGGCGCAGTACATCATGGACATGAGCGAGGAAGGGCTCAAGGCCATCATGGAAGCCACGGCTGCAACGGACTAGACGAAGATCTGCGGGGGCCGCATGGCCCCCGCAAGGAGAAAGGGTATGCAAGATATTACAGCTTACGTCATCGTCTCGGTCGCGCATTATCTCGTGGCCGTCGTGGGGTTCGGGTTCGTGGCCTTTCTCATGTACCATGACCGGGGCAATTGGGGGTTGCTGTTTGTTGGAATCCTGCTTTTTGCGTGGCTGTGCCAGAGTTCCTACACCAACAAAAAGGCGCACGTCACATGTCCCTCGTGCGGATATGAATTCGAAGTGCGGGAGTGCGAGAAATGCGAGTGATTACGCTGGACTTCGAAACGTTCTGGTCGAGCAGGGACTACACGCTTTCGAAGATGGGGCCTATCGAATACGTCCGTGACCCGCGGTTCCATGCACAGCTTCTCGGCGTGCGCGTGGACCGTGGTCCCGTCAATGTCTACGAATCCCACGAAATCCACGAAGCCCTCGAAGCCCTCGGCCTTGAAGCGGAAGATACAATAATCGCAGGCCATAACCTGCATGGCTTCGACGCCCTCGTGCTCTCCGAGCGGTTCGGCATCAGGCCCAAGTATATGGTCGACACGCTCGCGTTGGCCCGGGCAGCGGGCATCAGCCGTTTCCAGTCATGCAGCCATAAGGCGTTGTGCGAGTATCTGGGCACGGGGATAAAGACGGACGGCACGGCCGTGTCCGACGGGAAGCGCTGGCCGGATGACTTCACTCCGGCAGAACGGGATACGTTCAAGAAGTATTGCGCCGACGATGTGCTGCAATGTTCGGAGAATTTCTTCATCCTTTCCCGGTATCTCACGCAGGAGGAGCTCCGCTTTGAAAGCCTTACGGCACGCATGGCGACGGAGCCCGGCATCCATGTCGACCGCCCGCTGTTGCAGCGGCACCTTGTGGAGATCGACGAGGAAACCGAGGACGCAAGACGCCAGCTCATGAGTGTCTTCCACTTCGATACGACGGAAGAATTCCTTGCCAATATCCGCTCGAAGCCCAAGTTCTGCACGATGCTGCGAAGCCTCGGCGTCGAGCCGCCTATGAAAATCTCGGAGAAGAAGACCGAGACGAAGCGCAAACAACTCGAAGCCGCCATGTCTACGGCACCCGACGTGCGGGAGAAGAACCTCTACGCCGGGATGCTGGCTGACCCCGAGACATATACGGTATGGGAGCCCGCCCTTGCCAAGACGAACTTCGAGTTCACACAGATGCAGGACCACCCTGACGAGCGTGTGGCGCAGCTTGTCACCGCCAGACTGGAGAACAACTCATCTATTCGTAGAAGCCGTGTAGTGCGGTTTCTGGACGTCTCTGAGGGTGGGGGCAGCATTCCGGTCATGCTTCAATGCCACAAGGCTCACACGGGCCGTTACGGGGCGGGAACGGGGGAAGGAAAATCGGATGCCCTGAATTTCCAGAACCTCGGCAAGCGGAACCCCAAGCTGAAGACCATCCGCAAGGCGCTCGTCCCGGCACCGGGGCATGTCTTCGTAGCCTGCGACAGTAGTCAGGTCGAAGCCAGAATGCTCGCTTACGAAGCCGGTCAGGATGACCTGCTTGACGCTTTCCGGCATGGCCGCGACGCCTACGCGGAACTCGCCGAGAAGATGTCCGGCATCCCGGCGAAGACCATTCACGACGGCAACGAGTCCGGGGACCCTGAGTGCAAGAAATATAGGACGGCCGCGAAGACGGCGATCTTGTCCGCAGGCTACCAAACTGGATTCTCCAAGTATTCCCATACGTTACTGCGTATGGGAGTCAAGCTCCACGACGACGTCGACCGGCACCATGCGCTGGCAAAGGAGACGCTCTACATGTACCGGGCGGATAACCCGCGCATCGTGTTGTTCTGGAAGCGATGCCAGTCCGTCATCGAGCACATGGTCGCCGGGGGCGAGGGGTCTTTTGGTGGACCCGACGATGCGCTTTTCAAGTATGGCCTCATGGAGGTCGTGCCGGGGCGACCGCCGCTCATGTCCGTCAGATTGCCGAACGGCTATATGCTTCGCTATCCGAACATCCGCGCCGAGCGCAACGATGCGGGGCGGTGGGAGTTCGTCTATGACTCGTGGCAGGGGCGCGCCATGATGACGACCCGCATCTATGGCGGGAGCCTTACCGAGAACGTCACGCAGGCCGTGTCGTTCGTCATGCTTAAAGGGCAGGCCATCGGCATGGCGGCGGCCAAGGTGCCGCTCATCTGCAACATTCACGACGCTTGGCTCTCCACCGTGCCTGAGGCGCGGGGCGAAGCGACGCTCAAGATTATGAAGTTCTTCATGTCCCAACCGCCGGTGTGGGCACCCGACTTCCCCGTAGCTTGTTCTGGCGAAATAGGCTATAACTTCTCCATCGCATAGGAGGCGAATATGAACACCGACCTGAAAGAATTCATGGCGCGCACGATAGGCAGCGCCGATAAGGATGAGATGATGCGAATCTGCACTGCGTTCGCCGAGCTCGCCTTGTATTATAGGGAGATGTGGATAGGCACCACCGTGGCTCCGGACGACAACGTGGCGCTCATTGTCCGCACGGTAAAGACCGTACGGGAGGGAAAGTGATGTTCGTGTTCTCCCCCTCCAACATGTCGACTTACCGCACCTGTCCGCGCAAGTTCCAAGCTCAGACCATCACGAAGGAGTTGCCTTGGCAGGCGACGGCTCAGAAGTCACGTGGCACGCTCGTCCATAACGTGGTCGAGATGGCGCTGCGCTCCGGCCTCGATGCCGTCACGAGCTGGCCGGAAGGGATCGACCTCGACTATACGCGCAACAGTATCGTCGAAGCCCGCGCAGCAGCGAGCGGCGGGAAGATTCTCATTGAGGAAGAGCTTACGCTGAACAAGACGTTCAATCCCACACCCGAGGGCTGGTGGGACAAGACGGCCTTCATCCGGGCGCGGGCCGATGCTGTGATTATCCCGGCAAGCGAAGTGCCGCCGCTCGTCGTCGACATCAAGACGGGAAAGAAGTGGGACGATGACGACTTCCAGCTTCGGGTGAACGCGCTCCTTTTGCATTTCGCAAAGAAATTCCCCGTCATCCGGTACGAGTACTGGTATGTCGACAGTGGCGAGACGTTCGGCAACACGATTGATTTCGCCCGTGGGCTATCTCCCGTACAGGACGTCATCGAGCTTATGAAGGAGATGAGCACGTCCATCAGAGATAGTTACTTCCCGTCTCAGAAGAATAAGTTCTGCAAGTGGTGCGGCTTGAGCGGCACGCCCTCCTGCGGTTTGTGAGGCGCGCCATGACACCGGAAGGGAAAGTCAAGGACGTTATTAAGAAACACCTTGCCGAGGCGGGCGTCTATTTCTTTATGCCTCGCGGTACCGTCTATGGCAGGCGCGGCGTCCCGGATGTCGTGGGCTGCATGAATGGGCGATTTTTCGCCATCGAGGTGAAGTCCGGGAAGAACAAGCCCACGAAGCTCCAGTCGATGGAGCACGACGCCATACGTGCGGCGGGGGGCGTGGCGCTCGTCGTCAATGAGGCGAACCTCGGCACGTTCATGGGTGAGTTACGGGAGCGGATGACATGAATCCATTCAAGGTGGGGAATACCGCCGTCGTCTATCCGGACAAGGGGACCATCCTTGTCCGGGTGCCGCCGGAAATAAAGGATGAACTTGGGGCCAAGGGGCTGAAGAAGGCATTCGTGCAGCAAGGACAGGACTGGCTCATGGTTCTGCCGTGGCAGGAAGATGCCATCATGCTGATGAAGAACATGGGCATAGACATCGTGCTGGCTGCACCGCTCGTCAAGCGCAATCAGGTCGTCATCGAGGGCAAGTATGCGCCGATGGCGCATCAGTTCTACACGGCGGCGTTCATGTCCATGTATCCGAGAGGCTACATTCTGAACGACCCGAGGACAGGGAAGACCGGCAGCGTCGTCGTGGCGATGGACTACATGCAGCGCCACGGCAAAGTGCAGGGGGCCTTCCTCATCATCTCTACGTTGACCACGGTGCGCAGCGTCTGGGAGGCCACCATCCGCGAGTCTATACCCACGGCCCGGGTGGTGGTCGTCCACGGCAAGGACAGGGAGAAGCTCGTCGACGAGCCGGCCGACTTCTACGTCACGAATTATGACTCGTGCCGTCTGTCCGGGCGCGCCTTCGTGGACGCCGTGAAGACGGGGCGCATCGGAGCGGTCGTCATCGACGAGCTTACGAACGTCGGCAACACGCAGTCCAAACGCTTCAAAGCCATCGATGCGATTTGCAATCGCACCGGTCTTGAGCGCGTCTACGGGCTTACGGGAAGCCCCGGTGAAGACCCTGAAACCGTCTTCGGCATGTGCAAGATGGTCAACAGGACACGTCTGCCCTGCACTACGAAAACTTCGTGGCTCGACCGCACCACGATGCAGGTGGGTTTCGAGAGCTTCATGCGCAAGCCGAGGCCCGAGGCCCCGTACATCATCCAGAAAGCGATGCAACCCGCCGTGCGTTTCGCGAAGAAGGACATCATGGATTTGCCTCCCGTGGTCGCACAGGACCGACAATGCGAGACGACATCCGTGCAGAAGCGGTTGCGGGAAGAATTCAGAGCCGAGTCCGTGGCGCTCCTTGAGAGCGGCGAGGCCATCACAGCCGTCAATGGCGGCGTGCTTCTCCAGAAACTCATGCAGGTGGCGCAGGGATTCGTCATGAACAAGGATAAGGAAACGACGGAGATAGACCATGCCCCGCGTTCGGCCTGCATCATCGACGCCATCGCGGAGACGGACCGCAAAGTGGTTGTCTTTTCTTGCTATAGAAAGGGTATCAGTCTGCGCGTGGAGCAGATAAAGAAGGCGGGTTTCACCTGCGCCTATATCGACGGCTCCGTGCCGGACAAGGAACGTACGAATATCCTGCGGCGCTTCCAGTACGAGGACGCTCCGCATGTACTCGTATGCCATCCGACCACCACGGCGTATGGCGTCGAACTGTCGCGGGCGGACACCATCATCTTCGACGGTCCCCCGCTTCTCGGTGGCTTCATCTACGCTCAGGCCCTCGAACGCCTGAGTTCCTTGAAGCAGGAGGCTGACAAGATAAGTGTCATCCGCGTGATGACGTTTCCGGAAGAAAAAAGATTCTTCAACGCACTTGACAAAGGAAGGGAGATGGGACAAATTATAAACACATTGTTTGAATCTATAAGTAAGGGTGAGTTATGAACGAGAAGTTTTTCAAAGCAATCGAGTCCATGTTGCCTGCCGTATTTTCCCGCAAGGAACTGGAAGAACGGCTGAACGGTCTTATTACAAAGGCCACGATGTCGGCGGTGGATTCGCAGGGTAGGGGACCGAAGTCGCAGCGCTTCGGAAACAAGATCGTGTATGTCCGGGAGGACTTCATGGAATGGTTCAGGGAGGTGTATAAGGATGGGGATGAACACGCTTCCGGTGTTGATAAGCCGGTATATCGAAGCAAGACGTCAAAGGCTTGAGCTGGAAGCTCAGGCGGCGGAGATAGCGACTGAACGAGAGCGACCGTTGCAGGAACAGATTCTCGCGCTCATGGCGGCCGATGGGGTATCTTCCCTGAAACTTGAAGGCATCGGGCGGGTTGTCCGCCGTTCGAAGGGCCATTATGAAATTCGGGACACCGAGAAGCTCGCCCGCGTCATGTTGAAGAACATGTGCGTGGCCGTGCAGAATGGCCGCCCTCTCACTGACGCCATGCTGCTGCAACGGCGAGTAAGTCGTGACGCCGTGGAAACGCTCTGCGATGGACGAGAACCGGCTGCGCTCGAGGCTATCGGGCTCGCCTATGTAGAGAAAGATGAACTTTCAATTACGAGGAACTGACTATGTCTCAGCTTGCACCTATTGCGTTTTCGTCCATGCCTCCGGTCCTTCCCTCCAACATCGCGGCGCTCGCCGAGCAGTCCTTCACGGATGCCTTCTCCGGTTTTTCGAGCGGACTTCGGTGGGTTCGTCACACCAACAACGGATTCGAACTGCGGCGTGGGGGGAGCACCGAAGATACCATTATGGTCAACGCCTTCGTCGCCGTCCTGTTGAAGGTGTCGCCGTACAACCACTGCACTTGGTATGAACGGGACTTCGCCCCCGGGCAGGAACCCGAGCAGCCGAATCTTGTTTGGCTTGACACGCAGGGGAACGGTACGCATCCGGCGGCGCTCCCTCCTCAGTTCCGGCAGAAGATCGTAAAGAACGGCCGTGAGGTCTGGGCCTACAAGATCGCCCGGCGTACCGTATGGGCCTTGGCGAAGATGGGGCCGACCGGCGTGTCCTCCATTGACTTCGACAACCCCGTGCTTTTGGACATTTCGAGCTCGTCGCTCTTCGGCCATGCGCAGCCGCAGGCTGGTATCTTCAAGTGGAACGAACTCGCGGCTTTCTGCAAGCAGCGCAGCGGCAACGGCTTCGTCTGCTCTCCGACCATGTTCCTCACCCGTATCGTGCCCGACAACATGGCGCATACCATCGGTGTGTGGAACTTTCAGCCTATGCTGAACCAGCAGACCGGACAGCTTGAGTACCTTCCGTATGACCTCATCGAGCAGGCGTTCACTCGGGCGCAGGCACCAGATGTAGTGGAAAACGTCATGGTCAAGGAGAAGCTGACGATGGACGGCTCTGCCGTGCAGCCTCCTGTCCAGCAGCCCGTCGCACCTGTCCAGCAGCCCGTCGCACCTGTCCAGCAGCCCGTCGCACCTGTCCAGCAGCCCGTCGCACCTGTCCAGCAGCCCGTCGCACCTATACAGGCGCAGAAGCCTGTGCTGACCATGCCGCAGGAAATTCAGGTGCCCGTCGCAGAAGACATGAGCACGGAAGACCTCGCCGCACTTGCGGCGCAGACTGCGCAAATCCTTGGCGGTACGGCATCTGTGGTCGCACCTGTCGCCCCCGCGCAACCTGCGGCGACGAATGAAGATGTGGCGGCGTTTAACGCACAGAGCCTGATTGACGTTCTCTCGTAGCTTGAAATTCGAGAGGAGATAGGGTAAGTGGTCACTCATGCTCTGCGCTGAGTGGCCACTTATTTTTAACTGGAAGGGAGATACGACATGACGAATATCACAAACGAAAAAGCCCCCTTCGTCGGAGATACGATCAACGAAGGGGGAGGAGACCGGCGCAGCTCTGCGATAAGCAACATCCGGTGCGCACATCTTTATCGCATTCTCCCTCAGCGTGTCAACCCTTCCGAACGATTTTTCTCGTTCAACCTATACGGCAAGTCGCCGCGTCAGATACCGGTACGCGATGTCTTCGAACTAGAGCGATACGCGGATGAGGCGTCCGCTCGTGGCGGCGACGCATACTTCGCTCTCGCATCCTTCGCAGACGGTGCGCATCGTACGCAGGCGAATGCTGTAGCGGTGCGCAGCCTCTGGGCCGACATCGACGTCGGCAAGTCCACGAGCAAGTATAAGAACAAGGGCGAAGCCCTCGCAGCCTTGGCGCGATTCGTCGAGGCCACGGGTCTGCATCCGGGTATTGTTATTGCTTCCGGCATGGGGCTGCATGTCTACTGGACGTTCTGGAAAAACATCCCCATCGAACCGTGGCGCGGCATGGCCGCCTTCTTCCATCGGCTCTGCATCGAGCAGGGACTTGATGTAGACCCGACCCGCGCCGAGGACCCGGCAAGCGTCCTGCGTGTTCCGGGCACCGTGCATCGGAAGACGGGCAACGTGGTCACAGTGCTTGGTTCAAATGGACCTATCTATCACGCCGACGATTTCATGCGCCGCGTCTACGACAACCTCGTCGACAAATCTGCTGCCCGTCCGCTTTCCCGTTCAGTCGCGCCCAAGCAGGTGCCCGTCGTGCCCAACTCCATGAAGCTTGCCGAGGCGACCGGTTTTATCGAACCGCCTACCGCCGATGCGGAAAAAATCGTGCGCCAGTGCCGCGCCGTCCTGTCCGCAGGACTTGGCACGTACCCGCAATGGTTTGCCATGATGTCGGTCATGAAGCGATGCGCAAACGGCAGAGAATGGGCGCACAAGCTTTCGTCCTTCGACAAGGGGCGCTATGACTACGGCGATACCGAAAAGAAATTCAATGCCGCGCACTACGATGCGCCTGCGCTTTGCTCCACCTTTGAAAATATTTGCCCGCGTGTTTGTACGTCGTGCCCTCATCACGGCAAGATAAAGACACCCGTGCAGTTGTCGAAGCTCATCATCTCCGAGCCTGTGGAACCGCCCGTACAGCCGGAGCCCGCGCCTGAACCCGCAGCCGAAGCACACGAAGACCATTTCGGAACCAGCGCCCCCGCAGCCGTAAAGGAACTTGTGTGGCCGTCGCCCGCGCAGCTGGCCTGCCTGCCTCTCGTGAGTACCAGATTCTTCCAGAAGGATGACGGCGTCTATATGAAGGTGCCCGTCACCGACGACCAGACGGGCGAAACGAAGTACGTCGACAAGCGGATTATCAACGGCCGCATTCAGCTCCGTTACTGCGTCTACGACCGTGACGAAACCGCGATGCAGGATGCGCGGAGCTTCGTGTTCTCCGTGTGGCCGACGGGTGGCTACGCACACGACGTCGTCTTCAACGTGAGAGAGCACATGCGTCCTGATGCCATCGTGATATGGCTCTACAATTCGGGTGCAAATCCGGCGGACCCGTATACCAAACCTTCTACCTATATCGCTTTTATGAACGCATACCTCAATTCAGTACAGGGGACGGTTCCGGAACTGCGTACATACGACCGTTTCGGATGGGTGGAATACAAGGACCGCAATACCCAGATGTTCCGCAAAGGGTTCCTCACCGGTGCCGGGCTCATAACCGAAGACGGCTTCGCGGATGTACGCTTTGGAGATCTCGCCCGCGAACATGCGAACCGAGATTTCGTCCGCAAAGGGTCGCTTGAAAAGTGGAAGGCCGTGCCGCAGATGTACAGGCTGCTCAAGCAGGAAATAGGACAGCTTGCCGTCTGCATGTCTCTGGCGGGGCCGCTCATGCCATACGGCTCGGGCGAAGCCAAGAACGCCATCCTTTCCATCTGGAGTGCCGAGTCCGGCAAGGGCAAGTCGCAGCTTCTGCGTACTTGCGCGAGCATCTGGGGCAACCCGGCTACGCAGTTCTTCACCCGTATGGAGTCGTCTGTAGCGCGTGCAAGGCGGCTTGCCATCTGGCAGAACATCCCCGGCTTCATGGACGAGCTCACCGACCTGAAGGACGATGATCTTTTCGCCCTTGCCTATACCCTGACGGGAGGCAAGGAGAAGCAGAAGCTGAAGTCATCGGGTGACGCCTTCGTGAAGACCGGAGACTGGTCGACCGTCGTCATTTCCACAGCCAACCGCTCCTTCAAGGAAGCCATCTCCCGTTGTGCCGGGGATTCGGAAGCCACCCTCCAGCGCGTCATGGAATACTGCTGTGATTTCGAATCCTACGAAGACCAGCCTGTAGTGCAAAAATACATCAATGCCTGTATGACCTGCTGCAACGAGAACTACGGATGGGCCGGACCTACTTTTCTGCACTATATCATGCAGCGTCCGGACCTTCTCGACACTCTGACCATCAGGGGCGAGCACTGGTTCCTGCGGCACAAGTTCGACAACAAGGAACGCTTCATGGGCTATGCCTTGTTCCTTGCATTGCAGGCGGGGCGGTGGGCGAATGAATGCGGGCTGCTCGACTATGACATGGACGCGCTCGAGAAGTGGGTGCTTAAGGTGTTCGTTCCGCAGAACCGCAAGGGTACGCAGGAATTCGCTCCGGATTTCATGGAGTCGATGGCGACCTTCCTGCTCGAGAAGTCTAGCGAGACGCTCGTCGTAAAGCGCGACATGCGGGACGAACAGACCGAACCTGACCCTATGAGTATCGCGGAGTTCGACAAGTTCGTCATCCGCTATCCGGCATCCTACCGGGACATCACCGTCCGTATCGAGACAGAAGCAAAAGCCATTTGTGTGGCCGTGTCGAAGTTCAACGACTGGTGCCGGGCGCGGAACCTTTCACCCAAGGTGGTGAAGCAGGAACTCGCCAAGAAAGGCATCAGAAGCACCATTAAGGTTATGTCTCTGACCAGAAGCCTCAAGGCATTGCCGACGCCCTACGTGCGCTGCATGGTCTTCGACGCCACCGCATTCACCAAGTTGGGGTTCGCAATTGATGTGGGTCCCGTCATACCGCCCGCAGCCGGGCAATAAAAGGATATCTGCGATGAGTGAAAAGAATTTCGTGTTCCTGACGTCACTGGTTATTATCTGCATCTTCATGTCGTCATGCTCGGCATTGGTTTGGGGGTCGTGATGGAAAAGTATTACAAGTTCGATGGCCGCAGCGTCACCGGCGATGAACTGGTATCTTTGGCGCATTGCCTGACTGCGGAGGGGCAGAAGGCGCAAACGAAGTGCGCGCAAGCAACCGACAAATTACGCAATTCGGAAATGGCGCGCATTAAACTTGAAGATCAGCTGACCGAAAGCAGAAAAGAAAAATTCCGCCTTAAGGATGAAGTGGAGAAGCTGCGGGAACAGATGGGTAGACGGCGCATCCGAGTCCGCTTCAAGACCGCATGTTATGCTGGCATAGCCAGTTATCTGGCTGCTTCGCTGATAATGTGGAATCTGGATATAAGCGAATGGAGTGTGGATTGCAGAGCCGCCTGCGTGATGGCTGCATTATCCATAGCTGTACTTGTCGAAACGATTGAATATTTTAAGGATGATAGATAGAACAAAGGCCCCCATATGGGGGCCTTTGATTTATTTGCGGTAGCACGCCAGCAAATTGGGGTCTATGTCGAGCAGCCGCTCCATGTCATCGATGATATCCGTGCGGTAGACATTCACCTCACCCCATCGACTGTCGGGAGACTTCTTAATCTCAGCGCCGCGCATACGCGAGCATGACGTCAGAAATTTTCCGATGGCCGCACAGGTCCTCGGAGACGTGTCGATGAAGTAGTGCTTGAGCCACGGGATGGCGGTTACAGCTTTCCATTCCCGCGCATTGCCGATGACGATTTCAAGCATCTCCTTCTCTTCCGTCAGTTGCTGGTTGGCGGCGGTGAGGGCGAGATTCTTCTCGTACTCGTCAGCCCAAGCTCGTGCGGCCTCGGCGGGGTTGGCGAAGTCGGGAAGCGTTGTAGAATAGCCGCCGGTCTTGCGAATGGAGGGGAGGACTTCATGAGTCACCCATCGCTTGAACGCTTTGGCCTCGGGTTTACGAGAACGCAGGATGAGTGAGTAAAGACCAGCCTCTGAAATAATTGACATTTCTTGCTGGCCACCAAGGGTGTCAGTAATACTGACACCCTTTTCATCGTCGTCAAGCGAAGCGATAGCGCCACGGTTGTTGCTGAGGTCCAGACAATCACACACGTCCTTCGCCACGAACCACGGATCATCTCCCTGCATGACCACGCGCACGGAACCAAATTCTTCTTTCTCAAAAATCTTGACATCTGTGCTACTCATTGGTAGTTTCCTTTTTGCGGTTAGAGGTTCTTGTGAATGCGAGGCCCTCATACCCCCGTTGGATATGTAGCTCGCACCTTCTTTCTAACGGTAGGCCCCCAAGCTGTCAAGGCTTGGGGGTCTTTGCGTTTAAGACCTCACGCAAAAAACTCCCGCATCGGGGGAGCGGACCCGATGCGGGAGTCAGGCCGTATGCCGCTGTGCGCGGTGCGGCACCAGACCCGATTCCTGAATCTACTCGGCCTTCTTATACTTCGGCGGGTAGATGTAAAAAGTGGGTTGCACGAGCGCGACATGCCCGTTGCAGTTTGTAGCTGCGACGCTCACAGAGACACGAAGCGGCATGACGTTCTCATAGGTGTCGGCAGCCACAGGTATCATACTGGGCGCGAGGCCCTCGAAGTACACGAGGTTCGTGTCCTGTCGGGCCGTAATCCAGTCATTGTCCCCGATATCTATGGCAATCGTCATGGGCTGGTCACCGGTGAATCCTACGGAGCCATGCCAGTACTGGCCGCTCTCTACGTCAGGCATGGCAACGCTTGCTACGGCGGCCGGGCGGCATTCGCATGGTTTGTCGGAACAGCAGTCATAGGAACAGATGAGATCCTTGACGGCTGCAATGAGTGCGGGCTGCACCAATGTAATGCAGGACCCGTACGGATGTCGAAGGGGCTCGGTGCCTTCGATGCCACGGTCAACAACAAGCAGGCCGTCGACGTTCATGATTTTTACCGCCTCATACTTGGCGTCGCTGCGGATGCTCGCAAAGGTGTAGTCTCCGTCATCCGACAGGAGCGCCTTCAAATCATTCAGTGCGCCCGGCAGGAGAGGAAGTGCGCGGTCGTCTTTCTGCATGACTTCGTCGAGTCGTGCCGTGAAAATCTCGTTTTTGTAGCTCATGACAGCTTGCCCTCCAGCACTACAACACGAACCAGCAGGTCGCCTACGACTGATTGCAGCCTCTCGACTGCGGACTCAAGCTCGGCAATCTCCGCCGAATGGTCTGTACCGGGGATGCCTTGCGGTCCCATCGGTCCGGCGGGGCCTTGCATACCGGTGTCGCCCTTTGGCCCGGCAGGACCCATTGGGCCGGTATCACCTTTCTCGCCCTTGTCGCCTTTCTCGCCTTTTTCTCCGGGTGCACCGGTTGCCCCGCGCAGCCCGCGTTCACCCGTGTCGCCCTTGGGTCCCTGCGGCCCCATCGGACCCTCGACACCCTGCGGTCCCATCGGCCCGGCGACACCGCGTGGACCGGCAGGACCAGCGGGACCGGCAGGGCCGACGTCCCCCTGAGGCCCGGCTACGCCCTGCACGCCGGGGACGCCGCGAGGCCCGGTATCGCCGGTGTCGCCCTTGGGTCCGCGTTCGCCCGTGTCGCCCTTTTCTCCCTGCGGCCCACGGGGGCCGGCCGGTCCCATCTGTCCCTGAGAACCCGTATCGCCCTTGGGACCCTGTGCGCCCGTCGCACCGGTCTGTCCCTTCTCTCCCTGCTCTCCACGCACGGGTGTGTCCCACATAAGCCGGGTAGGGGAGTTTTCGGTATAGGCCAGCACCGCGCCCTCGAATGGGTCGGGAGGCAGAGGAATGCCGCAATGATGGTAAGGAAAAGGCGGATGCCCGCAGCCGCAATGGTTGTCGTGAATACCCATAATTATTCTCCACAGAGGTCGAGCGCAAAATCCACGGCCGCCTCGTCGATGAAGTGTTCTCCGCAAGCCGGAGTAATGTCGATATCGAACCGCGCCAATACGCAGATTTCAGGCGGGCGGCAAGGGGGAGGCGGCGGGGCCGGAGGATTCCCGCCGCACTCCATGCCGATATCGTAGCCGTCCGGAAGAATCGGGGCGGCTTTCGGCGGCTTGCGCGGAATACCGTGTACGTCAAGAAACACAGGGGTGAGATTATGCGGCATGAACCGCACAATGCCTGTGTGACGTCCGGGGCGCAGCATGGGGAAGAACGGCCCGAGCAAAAAGACGACACGTCCTTCGTCGTCAAGTTCAAAGGCATCGCTGACCACGACGGGGATGTCGCCCATCGGCACATCATTGAGGTCGACATCCGTCCGCACGCCGGGCCAGCATCCGTGGAAGTACCACGGCGACGCTTCCGGACCGCAACAGGGGGAGGCGTCAATTTGCCCGGGGATGATGCAAAGTTGCAGATGTTTCCAGTCAGACACCTGCCCGCCGCCGTAGGAGCGGATGCGGACAGCCAGCCGGGTAGCGTCTTTGGCAAGAGGGAGAATCATCTGCGGCTCCGCGCATCATTGTAGTAGTTGAGATTGTTCAGGACGGAAGCATACACTTCTCCTTCCTGTTCCGCAAGCGCTTCGAACTGTTCTCGAAGTTCCGACGTGTCCGCAGCCGACAGCCATGTGTTGCGCATGTCTTTGGAAAACGACTGGCTCTTGCTGCGCAACGCAGACTTCGCCGCCCGCAGGAGAAGGTAATCATCGATATCCGCCTCGTCCCATCCGGCAGCCGACAGCTTCTCGGTCAGGTAAGCTTCCTTCGCCGTCGCATCTCTGCTGATTGCCGCAGGGATGGCGACATCTACAGCTTCCCTGCGGATACGGCCTTCAAATTCTTCGAGCGCATTGTAGTACATGGCTTGATTGGTGGCGTGTTTTTCTCCGTAGAACATGGTGCCGCCGAATGCTTCGAGCACAGGTCCGAGCGTTTCGCGCGCACTGCCTTCCTGATGTCCCTTTCTCGTTTCTCCGGCCGGTTCGATATACAGTGAACGCAGGAGCCTCAGAGGGCCGACGAGCAGGCCGTCTGCAAGCGTCTTCAGTTGCTCGGGCGCAAGGTCGTACCCGGTCGTCTTCAGCAGCTCCTTCGCCACATCGTGGTAGAACTTCGGCGTAGACATCTTGCCTTGTACGGCCATCGACTTCGTTTCTTCATTGGTGGCCCACGTCACCTTGCCGCCCCAATAATTCCGATTGGTAGCCGTCTGCACGAGGCCGGACAGGATGCTTGGGGAAATGGCCTGCATAATCCAAGCTGTAGGATCTTTCGCCATGTCGAAATTCGGCTTCCCCGTAGGCGAGGTGTTGTCGAAGAGCGTGAAAAGCAGTTCGCCTGCGAAATGCTCGGGGGCCATGAGGCCGCGTTCCACACGGTCATGGCCAACGGCCAGCGTTATGATGAGCTGCTGGATGCCGAAGCCAAAAGGAATCTTCGCATACCCACCCTTGCCGTCTCCAATGGGGAGCGCCCGTTGCAATTCCGACAGGGACATCTGGTCGAAACGGCTCATGCCCGTATCTTCATCGTAACCCATCGACTCCTTAAGGAGCGGCAAGAGCGCCGTAACCGCAGCATAACCGCCGAGGATGGTCGCTGCTGCGCGGGGGCCGCGGCTGCGCAGGTCCTTCACATCACCCGTGATGCCGAGAGTACGCATCATGGCCATGCCGCCCTGCACCGTGGGTTTCACGAAGGGAAAAAGTACACGCAGGATTGGTGTCCACTCGCCCGTCTGGTAAAGGTTCATAAGCTCGAGTGTGCCGTGCGCCGCCTGTCTGGGATCGACACCGGCCTTGCGCAGGGTGACGAACTGATTGAAACTCGCAAGGTTATTGAAATAGTCATTCCAGCCGTCCAGCGTTTCCAATACCCACTTGCCGTTGCCCTGCACACCATCAAGCGCCTGTTTGAGCCCGGCGTATTCAGGCTTGTTGATGAGCGCCGCAATGCCTTTCTTTTGCTGCGCGACCGACTGCTTGCCGCCCATCATATCTTCGAGGGACAGCCGCTCGGTATTGAGCTGTGCCATATATTTCTGGTACAGGCCATATTGCTCGTATTCACGCCAGTACTGTGCGCCCATGCTGTTCGGGTCGAGTGTCCCCGAGAGAGCCCGATGCAGCTCGACTCCCGAAGCGGGGGCGTTCACGAGGAATGATCCGGTCAGTCGCCAGCCCGGGATGCGGTTGCCGTTCCCGTCATAATACTCGCGTGTAAGCATATGGATGCCGCGCTCGGCCACATCGCGGAAAGTATTCACTACGGCGAAAGCTGGCGTGAAACGTGTGAACGCCTGACTGTAGACGCTCGTCACCTTGGCGAGCCCCGATACCGCCCGTTCAAGCCCCGTCGCCGCCTTGCTTGTGTTCTGCAAGGCGCGGGAGACGGCGACGCCGGTCATCCCGGTACGCGCATCCGTCCAGTTCTCGTCGACGTAATAGGCTCTGCGCTGCATATGGGAGAAGTTGCCGTTCCAGTCATGGACCGGGACATCGACAACGATGGCGCGGGAGAGGAGGTTCGAATAGTAATTGCGGTAAGCCGCATCGGGGCTGTTGGCCTTGGCCGTCAACTGGCTGTAGTTTTCCCACCTGAGCCCCGTATCACGGTTACGCTCCGACGCTACCCGTTCCATCGATGCCAGCATCATACCGAAGTCGCGCATACCGAACTCGTTTGCCGCCCGGCGTGCGTACTGAAAGACCGTATAGTACGCGCTGTCTGGCGAACCCTGCCTGCCCTGAATGGCTTCATATCTGCCCGGGTTGTACCCGGTAAGGTCGTTGACGGCACCGACGAGGTTATTGGCGCGGGAGAGGACCGGCACATAGGTCTGGAACGCAGGGAAAGCTCGTGCCTGTTCCGGCGTCACAGTCCCCCACGATGCGCGGTCATTCGTAATCTGCACGGCGATGGAGCTCAGACGGTCGCTGAACGCCTCCGCCTCTTCCCGTGTGACGCCGAGGGAGAGCACATGGTCCATGACCATACGCGCCTGCCCATTCGTCATGCCGCCATGAAAAACATGTTCCGGCGGGTCAACGGAATTGATGTGCTGTCTGAGGTCACGGATTTTTGTAGATATATCCGCTATTTTCACAGGGTCGTTTTCAAGCTGCGCTGCGGTGAGTTCCGCTTCCCATCGATTCAGAAGCAGCGTGTTGCGTTCGCCCATGTGCCGGGCGGTGGCGTAGTGCCCCATTGTCGCCGCCAGTTGTTCGGCGTCCATCCCCAAGCGTTCGGCAATAGGACGTACGGACAACAAAAGGTCCTGCCGCTGGCGGTCGTAAATCTGGAATTGCCCACGGATCTTCGTAGGCATCAGCTCGAATTCCTTCACAATACGGTTGTTCATGACCGACTTACCGGGGTCGGCAAAATTGTAGGCCACGAACTTGTGGAAATCCGCACGGTCATTGACGAGCCGTTTGAATGTGGAATTGACGAAGTCGAACCACTTGCTTGTTTCTGCGACCGAAGAGCCGTTCACATAGACATAGGCGTTTTCCCAGTCGTTTGCGAGCTTCTCCCTCGAAAGCATCGCATTGTTCGTGAGCTTCGCCACCTGCCGTGCGGCGCGCATAAGCTGCGAGGCGTCCGTGCGGTTCACGTCGTTGCCCGGAGCTGTAAGGCTCGTGGGCCGCCCCGTCCCGGGCGCAATGAGATTGCGCAGCCGTGTGAAGATACCGGCACGCTGTGCCGCATCGCGCTGCACTCCATCCCGCAAGTCGATGATCTCGTCATTCATATTGCGGATGGGGCGTCCGTCCTCGAAGATACCGCCGTTGCCATGCGGCCCCTGCCCCGCCTTGTAGACGGAAAAATCATCCGGGCATCCGTTCATCGCGTCACGCACCATATGTTGTTGTAGACCGATTCAATCGTTTCACGAGTATTCTTTTCGGCTTCGGGAACCGCATCAAGCACCGCATCGACACCAAGCGCTCTTGCATCCAGATAGTCGTTGTGCATTCGTTCGAAAGACCCTCTAAGGTTCGCCAGTTCGGGATGGACTTTGGCAAACGCATCCCATTCCGTACCGGAGGGCACGCCTTTCTGGATGAGCTTCTTTATCGCAGGCCATGTACTTGCATTGAAGCCGTTCACTCCATTCGCGGCGTCCATATCGACGGCGTTCTTGATCCGCGTCAGAGTGACCGCCATGTCCGCCAGTTCGGATGCACGGGGGCTTACCTGTTCATTCCTGCCAGTGCCGCCTGTGCCTCCAGTGCCGCGTTCGCTTCCGCTTCTCTGACCGCCAAAGACTCCTGCGCCAGCACCCGGTTCCTGAACTCGGGTTCCTGCTGTTGCAGGACTTGGTCCGCCGTCGGTTCCCGTTCCGGTATCAAGCCGCGCTTGTGGAGCATCTGCATCAGGCGCTTGACTCGGTCCGATGTTCTGTTGCGCGGCCCCGCCAAGCCCTCCGCTTTCAACTGTTCCACCATTTCGAGGAGTGACTGGAGCGCCTGCGTCGGCAGGGGTTTGAGCAACACTTCGGGTATTGGCTTCCATTCCGCGATTGCCTTGATTATCTGGAAGATAAGCTGCTCTTGCTCGTCCTTCTCCATTTGCGTCCAACCGGGGAGCTGGCGCGCCATTGCCGCCCTGTCCGTCGCCGCCTTGTCTGCCATTGCTCAGCTCCTGCTGTCTCGCTTCAATGATTTCATCCAGAATGCCGACCGATTCAACCTTCGTGGCTCTCTTGAGTTTCGCATTGGAAAGTGCGTCACGAAGCTTCTCCGGCGAAACGCCATTCCCCACGACATCCGTGAGCAGCTGTTTGTACAGCGCGGGTTCCCCCGGATGCTTTCTGAGGAAGCTGACAAGCTTGTCCGTGTCAAATTCCGTCGTTGGGCGTTCATCAGGCCGGAAGACCTGACGCTGCGTATCCTGCCGCATGGCGGCATCAAAGAGTTCGCCTACACGCTTTTCGTCGAAGATCTTCGGATTTTGCTGGTGTGCGCGGTCGATCCAGTCTTTCAGCAGCGCGCGGTTGTTGCCGGTACGTTCAAGAAAGGTAGATACGATGTTGTCGGCGTCGAATTTGACCCCGCCGTCTACCGCCGTCGCCACGGCATTATACAATTGGCTCGGATACGAGAACCGGTTGACGCTTCCATCCGGCATAAGAAACGATTCCGTTCCATCCATGACGAGGTCAAGCCCGGGTGTCTGCGGTGTCGAAACCCCTCCTTCGGGACCGGAAGCTGCCGAAGTCCTGTCAGCTGTCGCACGAGGTGCGTCGCTTCGCCCTTCTGTCGTATCTTTGGCAGGCGACGACGCAGTGCGGCGACGACGCGCACCCAAAATGCCGAATGGTACGCCTGCGGCAATAGAAGCGGCGAGCGCTTCCGGCACTCCCTCGGTCACGGCATTGTCCTGCCCCGTGACCGAATTGTATAGAGCGTTCTGCGCCACCACGTCGCCTACGTTGATGATGGAAGCTTCTGCTGCGGATTCGCCAATTGACTTTGCAAGCCGCTTGGCAAGCCCTTCCTGCGAGCGGCGCAAGGCCGCATCGACCACGGCATCCTCGGCAGTTTTCGCCGCCGCCTTTGCCCCGCCACGCAAGAAGGGGCGGGCTGCTGCACCGGCGATACGACCGACCGGAATGGTCAGGCCGCCGAAAGCCGCACCGGTTGTAGCCGCACCCGCAAAGCCTTCCTCGATGGCACGCGCCTTTTCTTCTTCGGAGAGATTCGGGTCCTGCTCAACACGGGAAACATATTCGCTCCCCTCTACTCCCGCACCAACGCCAGCGCCGGCCAGCCCCGCAGCGATGGCAGGAATGGCCGCGCCGCCGGTAAGTGCCGAGGCAGCCGCCGCAGCCCCCATCGCCACCGGAGCCGTCGGGTCACTGGCAAGTTCGACGCCCGCGTTGGTCACGAGCCCGCCGATACCGTCCGAACGCTGCCAGAATCCCTGCCCTTCCTGCTCTCGGAGCATCTGTTCTTGCAGGTAGGGGTTCTCGCGCCGGATGTTTTCAAGGTCCGCCTGAAGCTCGGCATTGAGCTTGCGCTTCGTTTCGGCGTCTTCGCCCATCTGTGAGATGCCGGTAACGAGCTTGTTGCCGCCCATGCGCGCGGCATCCCACACAGTTTCCCAAAAGCCTGTAGAATCGATGGCCTTGCGGCCTTCCTTTACTCGCTGCGTATAGGGCCTCAGGCTTTCTTCGATGGCTTTCAGTGCCTTCTGGTCATCGGTGCCGACGAGTCGCGGGATATCGTTCTTGCGGATATCGTCAAGAACTTTAGCCTGATAGTCGATGGATTTGCCCGACAGCCCGGCAAGCTTTTCCCGCACGTCCCTGTCGTTCTGCAAAAGCGAACTGTAGGCGGCGGATTCCATGACACCCTGATTGCGGGAACGTTCCTTCTCGGTCGAGCCGGGAACCCAGACGAACCGATAACCTTCGGGAGATGCAGGGTCCGCTACCGCCGTCCACGCCCCGCCTTTACCGCCTGCACGCGGACCACCGGTGCCGCCTCCGGCTGCGAGCTTCGCCTGTTGCAATCCAAACTTGGCTTCGTTCAACGCCTGCTGGTCCTGTGCCAGCACAACCTTGGTCACGTCGGCCAGCGACTGGTTCTGTTGCTGCGTGAAGTCCGGCAAGAGTTTGATCGCGCCGGACAGCCCGCCCGGATTTGGCAAAGCCATATGTTACTCCATCGGTACGAGGTCAATGAGCGTGCGGAACTGCTCATCGAAGATAGTGTTCGCGTTCCCCGGCTGCGGCCGCTGCATCTCGCCAAGCGCACGCAGCGCGCTCTCGATAAGGTATTGCTGCTGCTGGAACTCCGTATCCATTGCGATTTCAGGGTCCGGACCGGAAGAAGCTTCCGCCGCCTGAATCATTTCCATCAGGTCATTGGCCATAGCTTACCTCGAAGAAAGGATGCTCGGATGCACCGGACCACGCACCTCGGGATTGTATGCACCACGGTACTCGTTCGTCAATGCGCTGCGTGCGGCATTGCCGAGCTCCCCATACAACTGCGGAGTCGGGTTGTATGTCCCACGGACTTCCGGTGCCGTGGCCGCCGGGGGCGGAGTGTATTCGATGACCTCTCGTGCCAACGGACTCATACCGAGCCTGCCCACATTGTCAGGATTTCCGCCATGCAGAAGATACCATTCACGCGATTCAGCACCGGGGGCGTAGGGGTCGGCGTAGGTGCCCGTGTCGCCCACGGAAGCATCTCCACCCGGCACGACAAAATAATCATCGTAATCAAACTGGCCGAGGTCGCGGATAATGCTGTCGGGCGCGGCCTGATTGATGGCCGCTTCAAATACCTCGCCCTGAGTGTACTGCGGCGTATTGATGGGTGTCGGGTTATACACCCCTCTCACTTCAGCTGGAGCTGTCACGGGCGGACGCTGTGGCCCGGCGTTGGGACCCATAGGGGGATTCGGCGTATCCGGCTGCTGTTGAGGAGCCGCCGTTTTCTGTGCGGGGGTCGTTCTTTGCGTGCCGCCTCCGCCGGTTCCGCCCGCCGCGCGGCGGGGAGTCCGCTGCGTCATGGCACGCAAAAGTTCCTGCGCCATGCCGTTCTGCGCCGGAGGAGCCAGCCACGGCCCGAGAACGCTCCATGCGTTGGCCATCGCAGGTGCCGCATAATTCTGCGGTGTACCGTTCAGAACATGCGGGTAGATGGACGGGTATCCCACAAGCGGATTCACCGATCCGTCAGGCCCCGCCATATAACCGGCCGTAGCATAGGGCGACCGCTGCATAAGCACGGGCGGAATGCCGTAGCGTTCTTGGGCTTCGTAGGCTCCGGGCGCGTTCCAGTAATTCTGAATGCCGGGGCGCGCTTCGCGCATGAGCGACGGCGGCTGATTCTGAATAGCCACAGGGAGTCGCACGGGCATCTGCGGCCCGGCGTTGGGACCCATAGGTGCGTTGGCGCGCGGCACGGGCATATTCTGGATAGTCATGGGTACCGGGCGGCGGCTCTGTGCGGCAATACTGTCGGCCAGCGCGTCGAATCTCGCCTGCGTATCGTCGTACGGCACGGGACCATCGACGCCGATATACCCCCCGGACTGTGTGGGGATGACGTATCTTGGCATGGGTTTCTCCTAGTACATCACGCTTGGGATGTTCATTGTGGACTGGTACGGATTCTGGTTCTGCGCGCCGTAAAGCCGAGAAAGCTGCGCGAGCGACCCCATGTCGGCACCGCCAAATCCGTAATCCTGCGGGAAAAGGGCGCGCTCGCTCGTACGGTATGCCGAGCCCAGACGCGCCATGTTGTTCATGTCACCAAGTACATCGTCCCATCCCGCGTCACGGTACGACTGACGATAGGCACGGCCTCGATTGAGGGAATTCAGAAAGTAGTTCTGCGTGCTGTCCGCGACACCAATATTCGACATCGCTGCTTGGTCGTACTCTCGTGTGAGGCGAGGGTTGAATACGGCTTCGTCCCATGCGTTCTGAATCTGGCCGGACTGCACCTTGTTGTACTGGTTCAGGTCATTCCAGTTGTCCTGCACCGCCATCCGCTCGCCCTGTACATAACCCGGCAGGGCACGGCTGAACGCACCTAATGCGCCAAAAAAATTAAAGGCCATACGTTATGCTCCTGTCGCGTCGAGCGCCCCGGTCGCTCCACTGAATCCCGGCGACGCGGAGACGATGAAGCCCCCATCATTGCGCCCGCTCGAGCCGAGGAACGTCGTCGGGTAAAACGTGTCGTTACGAGCCCCATAGTAACCGAGGGTGGACATGAGGCTGTTCGCCGCTTGATCGATTTGCTGCCCCACCTGATTGTACAGATTACGCGCCACGTCGCCGTACTTCAACGCCTCGGAGGTCAGATTGCGGCCAAGGTTCAGGATATTGCTGCGGCGGTTCCAACGCTTGTCGTTACTGTAGTCGACGAACCACTGGTCGTCCTGCATATTGTAATTGACCGTATCAACAAGCGATACCGCCTGCTTCGTCTCCAGATAGGGGACAAGCGTATCGTCCGGGCAAAGCTGCAACTTCTGCCTGAGCTGCCTCAGATAATTCTGCATCTGCGTATAGGCGGGATTCACGCTTGCTTCGGCCCGACGCCTGTCGTCAGCACAATCAAGCGTCTTGACGGGCTCGGTGGAAACTTCGTTCAGCAGCTTCTTCTCAAGCGGCATGTATTTGTTCTTGAAGCGGTTCCACTTGTCCTCGGCCATCTGATAATAGGACTCGGCAAGGTCCTGCTTCTTGTCGGCAATCTCCTGCTGCGCAAGCGCGTTTGCGACGGCAACGGCCAATTGCGCCACCGTGAAAAGCTTATTCCATGCACTTTCGCCCTTGGCTCCCCACTCGGGCGCGGCCCAATGGCAGAAACGAATACTGTCGATAACGCCGTCTTTGCCGCCATGACCGGAACCATAGAGCGTCTTGTTGACATCTTCGGTCTTGCTGGCGTGCTGCTTGATGGCATTGGCTACGGCAGTCGGGTCGGCACAGGTGCATTGCGCCATCAGTCAACTCCTCCAATCGGCATCTGGGGGCCGGAATTCGGGGGCATGGAATTCATGCTCATCTGTCCGTGTGCCTTGGCATACGCCTGTTCCCGCTGCTGGACGTATGTAGTCGGATAGGCGGTAGGATTGCGGTTCTGCATGTACCCAAGGTAAGTTCCGGCCCCTTCAAGCCCCTTCCATGTCTGGTCCCACAAGTCTCCGTAAATGCCCGCCGTGGCCTTCGCAAGCGAAACATTGTCGGCAATCATGTTCCGCCCCCGTTTTGCAGTGGCGAACTGCCGCTGGAACCGTTCGTCGTCTCTGGCTTCGATATACGCCCGCTCATTCCGATAGCCAAGCCCGTCAGCCAAGGCCACGGCGCTTGCATTTGCCGCGACGAGTTCCGCCACCATATCGTTGCGCAAACCTGTACAGTATCGAGACGTACAGCGTACCGCCCGGTCTACGGCACCGCGAAACTGCATCATGGCAATGATTCGCGCCCGGCCTCTGGCCGCTTCATATTCGGGTTCCGGCTCCGTCAGAGCCATCGCTTCTTCAAGTTCTTGGTCTTCTACCGGAGCGTAAAAATCGTTGTAATAGTCAAGCCAGTTCTTTGCAATCTTCCAATACTTTTTTGCCATCTTCCATTCGGCTTCGGCTATGTCGATGGCTTTCTTCGTATTGTAGGCGGCTGCGGCGACAGCTGCTACCGTAATGAGGTCGGCAAAGATTGAATGTTCTCGGTCGTTCGACCCGTGTTCTGCATTGCATTCGGTATCACTGGCGTAGACCATAGCTTACTTCTTCTTGTAACGACGCAGAGTGAATTTGTTTTCTTCGACCCATGCGACCGGCACGGGCGGAATCCGGTCCCCGGCATCGTCGGCCACCCAAAGCTCGTCGCATCCGATATAGCGGATGGCTTGGGCCGCATGAGCGAAAAGCGCTTCCTCAAGCCGAGTATCTCCCCGGGTGTACCAGTCTTCAACCTTGAAGACGGACGCCTCGTAAGGCAGCGGACGGAAAACCATACCAATCAGGTAGCCGACGGGTTCGTGGCGTTCGTCGTAGGCGATGAAAATCTTTAGCGTCTTCGCATACCACATCTGCGCAAACGCCGCGACGTTCAGGCTGAATGGCTTTTTATAGTGCGGCTCTTTATCTTCTCGCCATGATTCGGCATAGAGTTTGCCGATTTCGTTTCCGAGATTGTCGACGGCGATATTGATGTCGTCGTCGGGCTCCAAGATGTCGATCGTCCATTTGCCCATGAACTCGCTCCTTTATTTCTCTGCAACATATCGAAACACGCAAAGGATGGCAAGTACATAAACAAAACCCCGCCATGCGGCGGGGTATGGCCGGGCTACTTGCCGCAGCCCTTGCGCTTCTTAAAATGCATCATGGTGTATTCCTCCTTCTTGGGTCATTCATCAAAAATCGGCGCGGAGACCCCTGCCTTCAGGCAGGGGAGGAAGCGCCGCCTCCTTTCTGAGTTCGGTTAAATAGGTCCTGCGTCTTTCGTGCAGGCGAAGCTTTTTGAAGCTGATGCCTGCTGATATCCGCGTTCCGTCAAGCTTTCGCACGTCGAAGCTGCCCGTTGATCGACGGCCGAAGATGAAGGCCGTCTCGCCCTTGCAGGCGACTTTGTCGAAAAGACGAAAGCCCTTCACTTCGTACGGCGCCTGATTGCGCTTGCGAACGCCGCCTTTCAAGATCGAAAGCTTGTGAATCTGCCGGTTGTGACGGCGCGTCTGCTTTTGGTAGTAGAAACTGCCGAGCCGATCGGCCTTGAGGTTTCCGGCGATGCAGAAGGCGTCGGCGCAATGAGATTTCGCAATCCCGTGCTCGATGCGCGCATGCTTCGTCAGATAGCCGTAGGTATTGCGCACTTCCAGTTCCGGATGCGCCGCCTTCAGTCGATCGAGCACCTTCCATCGCATGATGCCCATGAAGGCTTCGGCTCTGAACGACGCGCCGCGCTTGATGCTGAGCTTGATCTCGCCGCGGTGAAGCGCCTTGTGGCACGTCTCGCAGAGCGTGATCAGATTGCCTGGCGAATCGCCGCCGGTGCGCCTGGATTCCAGATGGTGAACGTTGAGCACCGGATCCTTCGACCTGCCGCCGCAGTGCCGGCAGACATGCCCGTCTCTGAAGAGCACGTATTCGCGGACATTCCAAAAGCCGAGCTGTTCGCCCTGCTGATAGCCTTTTCCGGAAATGTCGGGATTCTTCAGAAGCTGCATGTCGAAGGATGCCGTTTCGACAGTGATCTTCGTTACGGGAAGAATCCGCAGAACCGCCTCTATGCGCGAAAGATGCGCAGCGATGCGGTTTTCCACCGACGGGGCAAGCCAGCCTTTGCGCTTGCTGCGGACGCGGTTGTCGAACCGCGGCGCACGATAGCGCGTTTTGCGGCTGCGGCGTGCGCGCCGCAAGGCAAGACGGGCTGACAGCAGATCGGTGATGTCCTGCCGGAGTTCGATCTCGGACGCATAGAGTTCGGCCTTTTCCGTCGAAGCGGAAAGACCGACATGCTTGTAACCGGCATCAACGCCGAGGCTCACCGGCTGCTTCGATTCGCCGCCGGCAGTCGTGAGCCGAATGGTGAAGGGCGTCCGCCTCGCCACTGCTGCTTTCTTCTCTTTCAGGAGAATGCGCGCCTTTGCCGCCGAACACGGCATCAGGGGCTTCCCCCGCATGTTCAAAACAAATACTCTCAAGTTTTGTCTCCTCGGCCCGAAGGCCGGTAATGATCCTTCGCCAATGTTGGAAGGGGTTTCCTGCCGGCGGCACCGCTCCTACCTCTCAGAGCTTTTAACCGCCGACCGCAGAGCGCGGAACTAGGATCTACATTCCGCGATGCCTGTGCATTCCCAACCAACGTAGTCCGCATTCCTGCGGACTGAGGCTAGTCAACCAGAGGCTTTCCACAAGCCTCGGCCTTCAGGCCGGGGTAGTTGACCGAGATATTCAGCCAATCCAAAATTGGATGCGCTAAACAATTTCGAACATTTAGCAGTAGTCTCGCGAATATCTCGCATAACATGGGCATGTTGTTTACCAAATGCCTCGGCCAACTGCTGCGAAGTGACCGCCGGAACCTGCTTGTCGTTGATGAATTCGAGCTTGACAACTGGGAGAAAATTAGACATAAGAACTCCTGTATGGTTGAAATTGCTGAATGCAACATGGACCATCGCTCCCGCTAGATCAGTTGGTGTAGTAACCTTTATCTAGCACAAGCCCTCCTCGACCGTCAAGGAAGAGGAGGGTTTCCATTTGACACCGATTCACATCTGCACTATATTTTTCTTACCCACCCTATCTCCACCTTCCTAGATGGCCCCCGCCATCAACAAACCCCCGACAATCCGTTTCGTGATTGTCGGGGGTTCGCTTATTTCTTTTTGCCGCGGTATTGTTGATAGGCTACCGCGAGCCGCTGTTTTTGTGTGGGAAATTCCTTGGCCGCATTCGACTTCATGAAGCGCTCGACGAACGCCTGTCTTGTCTCTCCCTTCTTTGGTGTGGGCAGTGGCATGGCAGACTCTACTTCTTTTGCCGGTTTTCTTGTCATCGCCCTTCTTCTGGAAAGGCAGCGGCCGCTGTTCATCCTTGCCCTTTTTCAGAAAATCATTCGGGGCCTTGCCTTTCTTGGCTGCTCGCTTCGGCATGATGTACTCCTTTAAAAGTATCGTTGGAACCATGTCACTAGCGCCGACACCATACAGGCGACACCAGCGACCCACCCGGTCATATAGAGCGACTGTCGCTCCATTTTCGTGATACGCTCTTCAAGCCGCACCAGCCGAGAGTCTACCACAGAATCTATCTGGGCGCTCAGCATATCAAATTTTACTTCCAGCCGCGCGACAGTCTGTGCTATTTCAAGTTCGTGGCGCGCTACGTTGTTTGCTGCCTCGCCCATGTTATCCTCCCCATCCAAGCATAATGAAAAGAAGACGCGAGACTTCATCCAGCATGGGCGGCGGCAATTTGACATCGGGAAAGTAGGTAGTAATGAGCAATCGTACAGGGACTTCCCATACGAAGCACAGGGCGAGTATCCATCCGAGAAAGCTTCGCCAGAGCCGCAGGCGGGAAGCGGGGGCTCCTGCAATTTCCTGTTCGTTTATCTTGGCCTGCGCCTCGGAAAGCTTTTGCTTGTCAGGCAGAAACTTGCCGATCTTATCTAATAGCGTGCCGATGAATGGCACCGCACTCCAGAACGACATGGTGGCCTCCTATGACGGATAAAAGGCAGACGGACGAGGCTTCGTGATATCCACGTCGGCATGAATCCATGTGGGCGCAAGTTCAATACGTTCAAACCCGGCAGCGAAGAGCCCTTTCAAAATCTTCCAGCGGTTCTGCGAAGTATTGCAGCGGATGTCTACCGCCAACCCTTTTGTATGCGCCGACCCGGGTACGCCTCCGACTTCCCGATTGTGTACTTCACAACGGAAACCAGACGAAATAACAAAAGGAATACCGGCCACTTCCCGTGCATGGTCGAGACGCTCCAGCAACTCCAGCGACATGTGCGCTTCCCCGCCTCCGCAATGCCCGCATTTGCAGGCGAACTCCGATAAATTGAAATATTTCACAACTACTCTCCTGCGTTGACTGTGAAAAAGGACGTGCCGAGGTCCGCAAACTCGACGGGCTCTATACCTTTGAACTGCACTCGCCACCACGGATGACGCCCCGCACGGGGCAGACGGAAAGGTCGCTCGCCCACAACCATACGCCGGTACACCTCGGTACCGACAGACGACACCAACGTGAACTCCGTTTCCTTTGTGCGCACCTTGGCTGAAGTGGGCGTCCACAAATTCCCCAAAGCCGCACCGCTCTGCGGCGTTGCCGCAACCATGCCCGGCTGATGGTGCTCGCCCGTCAATTCCCGACTCAACCATTGGTACGGCCGCAATTCGTCCCCGGAATTCCACACGTACAGCGTCTGATCTTCCAGCATGAAAAGCGTCCCGTTGCTGCTGGTCTTGAGATCGATAGGCGTATCGGACAGCGTCGTCAATTCGGCCCCCTTCATATCGCCGTAGGGGTCCCCATTGATGTCGAGAAGAAACGTCACAGTATCCGAGACAATGAAAAGGAACCCTTCCCAATACGCCATGCGGACAGTCTCCGGCCTGATGAGCGCCCAATCGTCTTCGCTGAACCACTTCTTCGTCAAAATATGCCACTTTGCCGAAGAGTCAATAAGTGTCACTCCGAGCGGAGAGACGTAGACATAGCCATGCGGCGTCATCACGGCAGAGCTTGAATGCCCACAACTGATATCCGGAAGAGGCGTATCAACGTCGATAACCGGAGTGCACTTTGCATCTTCGCAACTGGAAACATCGATGACATATGGGACGGCATCAGTCGTAACGTAAAGCCGCTGGTCAAGTGCACCCATATGGATGATGGTGTGGTCGAGCGTCAGGTCATACTTCACAGGCCAGTTGTACGGCTGATGATTTTCCGAGAGGTGGACCCGGTTCTTCACTGTCCCGGCCAGTCTGTCCACTCCGCCGATAGCGACGATATTCTGCAACCCCTTCGGCGGCATACGGACTTTCTGCGTTTCGCATACAGGCCCGAGCCCAATCATCTTCACGGTATCTGTGAATGACGTTGTGGGAAATTCAATCGTCGTGACGTACAGGAAATCAGTCAAAGGCTTTTGAGTCTTCACGTCATCCTGACGAAAACCGGTCGCCGCGCGATACAGATTGGCTGCGATGATGCCATACCCTTCCGGCGGCAACGCAATGCCGGAAACCTGTACCGACACGCCGTCCCTGACCACAACAATATTACTGGCTGGAGAGGGGGCGGATTCCTCTCCCCACTGATTTACGTAGGTATAATAATAAGCGCGCGCGTCCGTACGGCGATCACACTCCTCGGCTGCTGTCGCCACCGGCGGCGTCGTCGGAGCCGGGACACCAAGGAGCTGATATACCGCTTGACACTTCCGGTTTACGACAGCGACTTCCGCATCGGCGCTACGCCCGGTCACATAGAACCTCCCCCAGTCGGGCGCGAATTCGGCAACAGACACAACCGACGGCGACGGCCAGTATACAGGACAGCAGCCGTAGATATGAAAGGTCCCCGCCGTTTTCAACGCGCTGTTGGTCTGACTGTTTTCGAACACGCACTTTTCGCGCCACGCTTCCAGCCGCCCATTGCGGAGCTTCACATCATGCGCAATCTCAGCATTGAGCGCGCCAAGATTATGTCGTGAATAGCGCGGGATGATACCGCAAAAATTGCTGAGGGTTACACGCATAGTTTAACCTCGCAAGGCGGTAGTCATAATTTCAACAACCCCTGTAGGTACAGCGGGTTGGGGCTCTTCCAGCTGCACGGCCTGAGGGGTGTGCAAGCGCGGGTAAATACGTAATGTATGCGCCCCCGCGCTATAGACGTCTTTGGTCCGAACCATGACGCATGTGCCCGGAACCGCTTCTCTACTATCGACGATACGCGCACCATCCAAATCGGCAATCCATCGGGTGTACATATGGAATGGGGTCGGGCTTTCTGTATCTCCTGTCGAAGTCCAGCTACCATACCCCCAAAAACGGAAGAACAAAGCCGAAGACTCCGCCATAGTGAAGTTGATGTCATAGTAATTGGCCTTACCTTGGGACTGGTCCGCTTCTGTAGGACCCAATTCTATGTTATCATACTCCTTTTCCAAAGTAGTACCATCAGAACTGAAGCCTATGAACGACGCCACGTTCGTAGCATTGTGCCCCGTCGCGCCATTATATGTCCTGCCATTCCAGTCTGTGACCGAAATGAAACGGACCAGATGGCCTTTCAAATCCGTGTAGCCGCCAGACAAACACTCATCCGGCGGGAGGTCGCGGATATTCGAGATAAGCCCATCCTGATTAACCGTATAATCCACGCAGTCCACACGGAATGTATGGGGCGTGACGGTCCATTCCTTGCGCAAGGACGTCACACGCCCGTACTCGTCGACTGTAATGACCCAGTTGGCTACCCGATGTTCTCCCGGCGTAATGCCTATCACAGGAGCCAGAGACACAGTCGCTGTGCCTTTCTGTGGGTCATTCTCGACATTAATGCCTTCTCCGGGAAGAATAGCCTGAAGCCCCTTGTTCCCGTCATCCGTGTACCCGACGATGTGGCCATAACGATCAATGGAAAGCCCCATTGCCGTCTGAATACCCGCAGCCGATTCCTTATGCGAAACACGGTAGGGATTGGCTCGAGGGCCGTCACCAGTCACACTGATGCCGTCATTGCCTGCCTGCACGTACACACGCTCGCCACCGCCGCCACCATTGCCCGTGATAATAATAGGGTCTTCCGGCGTGCCGGTACCGGACACGTCGATACCATTCTCGCCCTGTATGCTGACACACACATAAGGCCGCCCATTGGCGTCTACACGGAGAATATTGCAGCCCATCGGAGACGGATTAATCCCGCCGCCATCCCCACCTTCACAATCCGTCGGCACAGGCGCACACGGAGACGCTTGGTAAACCGGAATACCCGCCTTCTCGACTCCGACGATACAGCCGTCAGCGATAATAATCTTATCGTAGATGCCGTCTTCGGGAATATCTACAAGACGAGGAGACGTGTACTCTACGCACCCGCCAGAGTTCTGCGCAAGCGACCCGCCCCACGGAAGGCAGAAACGCCATGTCGGGCACGGTGCTTTGGTCTGTTCGGCCTCGATTACTTGGTCACATGTAGGTACATGCCGAGGAACACAATAGGCATCGTCACTCATAATCCCTTCCCGAAATTCATCTTGATTGCGCCTTGCATCTTGTGCTTGGCCACCGAGACTGCGGCATCGCGGAGCATATGCTTAAACATCTGATAATACTCGGCACCGAGACGAAGATTCGACCACGGCCTGCCGGACATGAGCATTATGCCGGATTTCGCACCTGTTAGCAACAATTCAAAATGCCTGTCGAAAAATGATTTCGGCAATTCACATGCCGCCATGTCTGGCGCTACGGCAAGTGCGATGCGGAACTGGCTGCCGCAATGCCCCGGGTCAATGTGCAACACTTCCTCTACGTCGTCATACCACGCCACCTTCCGTCCGCACGCACGCAGGCATCCCTGTTCCGGCGGTACATAGCTTCGTGTGACGCCACGTACGCCATGGCAACAATCCTCTTCGTAGATGCCAAGGATAGCACATATTTCTTCCCCGTCAGGAGACTCGAGCCTGTATCGCGTCACACAAGATTCGGGATGCAGTAAAGCAAAACGGCGAATCAAGGACCCCTGCCGGGCCGCCGTGTTCGCCGTCTTTCTGATATGATGGAAAAAAATATCGTCCGGTACATTAGGAAATTCAAACCGGAGCTCGTTCACGAAATCATTGAGAGGAACCTTTTTGTAGGGTTCGTAAATCAGCATTTTGCTTATCCTCTTCCTCCCGGTCCGCAAGGGCGAGCTTGAGCAACTGGAAGTACGTTTCTTGATGCTGCTTGCCGACGGACACGATGGCCGCATTGTTCTCGGAATCCACCATCATGGCGCGGTAAAGCATCCATTGCTTCAACATGGGAACAATCTCGTCCGGCACACTGGAATGCTTGTCATTGCCTGTTGGCTGCCGGTAACATTCTATAACCACATGCCGCTTCTCGCCATACGGCACCGGAGGGATAAGCCGGAAACGCGAATGATCCTCCGCATTGATGGAATATCCATGCGGCAGATAATCCTTGCCCCGCTGCACAGGGCAGGGGGCTTCGGGAGCCCCCACCCATATGAATTCATCCGTGTCCAGATATCTCCGCAAACGCCGCGTGATGCGGCCTTGCGATGTGGATAGTCCAACAACACGAAGCACCTTGGTGCAAGTACACGCCTTCTGCCAATACTCACCCGATTCCACTTCGATGACGACACTCGATGTGAACAGGTCCTTCAACCGGTAAGAAACATCGATAAGCCCCTCGCGCAGATACGAATGCAACTGCACGAAAGGCCATCGAACATACTCATGGCCCGGTTCTTGATCGTTCAGATCAAGAGAGACTTCACGGATGATATCGGCAATGACGGCCATGACCTACTCCAAAGCGGCAGCTAAAGCGTCGAGCGAGTTCTTGAGCTTGGCAATCTCGGCAAGAGGGACAGCCCCATCCTGATATTCCACAGGTTGAGGTTTGACCTCTTCATCCATAATGCCGCTGTTGAACCCGCCCGACATCTTGTCGGCGTCGGCAAAAAGTTGTGCTTGCGCCTTCAGGACGAGAAGCCGCTGCTCTTCGTCCGAAAGTTCCCCGGGTTCGACATCAGGCATCCATGCAGAAGGGTCAGTATTGCCGTTCACGTCACAGCACTCCACAAGCGTGGGCTGTTCCGCCAGCAGCTGGTCCCAAGGCAGGATACGACCGGATGCCTTAATCTTCACATACTTCGACCGAGGCAACGGCGGCAGGATATTCTCGGCCCCGAGAGACCGAAGATACTGATTCCGATGTTCCGCATCGTCGAAATCGAAAACACGTTCCGGGGAATTGCTCATACCAACGCTCCTTTGGTTTGCTTACTTCTTCTTGGGGGCCTTCGTCAGCACCCCTTCAATGTTGGATGTGGGGCCGCCGGAAGGATTAACCTTCATCCGCATAATCGCGCCGCGCAGCGCGTTGGACCCGTTGCTCGCCGGTGTGGTGGGTCCGGAAGGGAAAGACAGCTTTTCCTTGATGGGGAACTTCTGACTCGGAGGCCCGGCATTCTTGGATACGGGACCCGTGATAGTCGTTGCCATAATACGCCTCCTTTAGCCGATCTGCGAAGAGCCGTCAAACGCCACAAGCTTGGCGGACATGTAGACTTCGATGTTCGACTTCCAGATGTTCTTGATGGCTTCGGTCGACCCGGCGGTAATCTTGTACGCAAGGAATACGGTACCGAAAGCCGGGTCGTAGGGACCCGTGGGCTGCTCGGTATTCGCATCGCGCTTGGCAATGTTGTGGCCGAAAGTGGGCGGAAGCTTGGTGAAGTCGGAGTTCAGCTTGGCCATGCCGTAGATGACATCACCTTCTTTCGGGGTGCCAAGCGGGAACTGCGTAATGCCTGCGGCCTGAAGCTCGGCGGCGTGCTCGGCAATCTCGGTATACTTCGTCTTGTTCTCGGTGAAATCCCACGCACCGCGCACGGCCACAGGCGTGATGTACACACCGTCCAGCAGAGAGTCGGTCTTGGTCACTTCGAAATAGATGGAGTCCACATAGGAACGGGTCGGAACCCAGTTCGTAAGCAGCAGATCCCCGACGCCCTTCACTTCCTTCAGCATGTCCTGCATGAATTTGTGGGCATCGGTATCGAAAAGGTTCGGCACGAGGGGGTAATGCAGGTTCAGCCAGCCCTGCCCGAAAGCGCCGCACGCATGGGAATTGAACGGAGGCGTGGCATCCATGCGAGGGCCGTCGACAGGCTCCATATAGCGAGCGTAATCGCCCTCGCAATGATACGCTTTAAAATCGGGAGTGCCGCCCCGGAACATGAAAATTTCAGCCATTGTGGTTTCTCCTTAGTTGGTCAGGGGGTCGAAGGTCCAGTATGCCATCGCGATGGCGTCATCGTAGATGACTTCCGCGCCCCAGACGAGGAGGTACTGGTACCGCACGCCGAAGGTGTTGGGGTCAGTCGTAACGAGACGGGATTCGATGATGTTGGAAGCGTAGGCCGTGGCCTTCTTGCTGCCCGCAAGAATGTAGAAGCTCAGAGCGCCGGAAGCGTCCATACGTACCGGTACATGGATGGACTCGATAGGCGTAAAGCCGAAGAGGTCATGGTCCCACATACCGGAAATGATACTGCCGCATTTGCACGACCAGTCGGCATTGGAATACGGGCTCATGGCGAGATAGGTGCGCAGGATGGGCGGCACGATGATGAACATCTCGCCGTCGTCCCAACGGTTCTGCTCGATAAGCGCACGCTGAAGGTTGCCGAGATGGATGACAAGATTCTCCGGCGTCACATGCACAGGAGCCCCGGGCTGGCCGAGGTTGATGTCATGGTTCAGCCCTGCGCCGGTCAGCGAAGTCTTCGGAGATACCTGCGCAATCATGCGGCCCAGAACGAAACGGCGCAACGTCGTCACCGTGGACTGGTACATGGATTCGAGGAGTTTTTCCTCATAGGCCGGCCAACGGTCGCACGCCTGTTTGACGTCCGTGATATCGAACTTGATGTCCTGATATGCGGCGTTACAGATGGTCAGGCAACGCGCCGTAGTGCCCACGGTATTCGGCACAAGCTGCTGGTTCTTCTGATACGAGCGCATGGGGCCGACTTCGGGAGCGTGCATGATCTGGATTTTCTGTGCACATTCCATGACAGGAGCGATGAGCTCGGTGTTGGTGATGCGAGGCAGCCAGTCCTCTTCATAAACCTTGGAAATGATCTTGTCGCTGTACTCGACGCGAGCAAGCGGGGACGCTTCCATCCCGTTAAAACCGCTCGCGCTCTGGAAAATTGCCATGTGTTTTACTCCTTATGCGCGTCCGGCGGCACGGAGCCGCGCAACTTGTTCTCGGTATTGGTCATGTGTCAACTGCCCGGTCTGGAACAGGTCGAGCAAGTCGCGGAGCGTGTACTGGGGAGCGTCCGCCTCGGTATTGACCGCCGCGCCGCTGGCAGTCTGAATAGGAGCTACAGTCATGACGGATTCGGGAGAAGCCGTCTGCTGCTTCAATTGGGTCAGCAGGTCGATAACAAACGCAGTGTTCCCGCGCTTGTACTCGGCGGCTGCGAATTGATCTCGCGTCATGTTGCTATGAGGAGCAATCGGCTGGCTCATGAATTCGCGATAGGCAGGCGTATTCTGCAACTCGAAAAAGTCGGGATGCACCCGAGTAATTTCCCTGTTGCGCGCGTCCACATCGCGCTGCAAAAGCGCATATTCCCGGCGCTGCGCTTCCTCGGCAATCTGCCTGCGCTGCGCTTCGAGGTCCTGCTCCAGCCGTCCGACGAGGTTCGTCTTCGTAGCGCTCAGAACAGCCTTTGCGATTCGTTCGGCGTCTTCCCTGTCGATGGACTGTAGGTCGTCCAACGGCAAGGTCTTAAGCACATCGTCCACTTCCTTGCTGGACAGATTGGCACGCATCTGCTCCTGTTCGGCAAGCAGACTGCGGATAGCCTCTTCCTGCTTCGCGTTACGTTCCGCGAGCGCCCGGCGTTCTTCTTCAAGCCGCTGGAGAACCAGAGGGTCCACATACGGCGTAGGGGCAGGCTGTACAGTTGCTTGAACGGGCGGTTGCTGCACAGGCTGATAAACGGGCTGCTGCACCGGTTCCACAGGCGTGGCGGCCGTCTGCGGCATCGGCGCGGCGTCAGGTGCCGGGGAAGAGGTAATATTCGCGTTCGTGTCTTCGACAAGTTCCTGCATACGCACCTTGTTGGGATTGTATGGAGGAGTTCTGAATGCCGCCGGAATCTTGGAGACTGCCTGCTGATCCATTTTCGCTCCTATTGTTTGAACTTCTTCATGAACTGCACAAGATCCTGACAAGCCGCCGCACGCCCCAACTGCCGCTGCGCAAGCGGCGTGGTCTCCGTATGGAGAAGCGCGTTCAATGCGGTCTTCTCGGCTAGTGCCTGTTCGTGTTTCGCGATGGAGTCAAAATACTCCATCAACTCGTCGTAAACGCCCGATGCGGCCATCACAGCCATCAGGCGGTCTACACGATCCTTATCGTCCGGAGTTGGGTACATAGCGCAATCCGCTGATGGTATCACGAAGCGGCGAATGCACCGTAGGCTTGCCGGAAGTCACCACCGTAGGAGCGCCCGGACGCGGCGTATTGCCGCCCGGCCTGCCAGAAGTCACCACCGTGGGCGCTCCGGTACCGCGATTGCTGTTTCCACAACGACCACATGCCATTACGCATCTCCTTTGTATCTGAGTCCCATCATGGACTCGTAGATATGCCCCGATGCGGGGTTCATCCGCCGTCGGGTATCACGCATCTGCCGCTCGAAATCCTGCTGGAAAAGGATAGCCTGCGTACGCGCGTCTTTCGGCGCTTCAGACTTCTTCTCCATAACAGGTTCCTTCTTTTTCGATGACATAGGAAAACTCCTTACCCACTTCACGCTTTAGAACGGAATACCGGGGCACACAATCCGTCCTTGCGCATCTCCCAAGCGTCCGGTTCACCGAGCAGGAAAGTGCGCTGGCCGACCACCGTAGTAGGCAGCTCTTCGCCACTGGAAGACCTCACAGGCTCCGCACCGTACACAGCACCATGCGCATTGTGGATGGCCTCGGCCAACGATTTGAGCTGCGCCGAAGAAAGCTTCGCAAGTGCTTCCGCAATAACGACAGCGGAAGCCGCATCGATGCTGGCCAGCATCTCAATCGAACTTGCGGTAATCGTCGAAGCCTGAACGGTAGAGTTTACAATTTGTGAGTTGGTGACGGAAGACTCGTCAATCACGCCGCCTCTCGCAAATTCAAGAGAACAACAAGAATCGCTCATCGGAATCTCCTAGGAGAAGAAAAGGTCCTTGACGTGCGGCGGGAACGCATCAGCGTCGAACATCTCGGCGTAGACCTGTACCTTGCCGATGGCCGTTACGTCATTCAATTCCATACGATAGCTTCCCGGCACCCCAATGATGCCGAGATTATTACACCGTGTCAACTGCCAGCACGAATGAATGGACGTCACCACTTGGTCGACGATTTTATTTTCCTGTACGTCGCTCATACGGAAAACCCAATCACAGGCCGTAGGCTTCAGCAACGGTATGTAGTCGAAAATCAGACGTCGAATACAGACTGCCTGCGGCGACACGATTTCCTTCTGGTCCACCCGCACCTTATGCTTGGCAAGACCACTTACGAAAAGGACACAAACCTTTCGCGGCGCGACGTCGAAAACGCTGGAAAAAACCGTATCGTTCGTCGCTTCATAAAGAGGAACAGCACTCATAGGAAACTCCCAAAAATGAAACCGATTACCGCTCCATACAACACACCGCGCACCGCATTACAGCACACGCAACCGTTTTGCTTGAAAGGAAAAAGCCAATGAGAATACAGCCAGTTATAGACAATATTCTCAGGCTTTTCTATTTCGGTGCCGTAATAGTAGCCTTCACAGAAATTGATATGATCTACGAAGAACGCGCAGAACTTATAGAACCACGTTCCTTTCTGTGGCTTCGGCGTATCCCACAGCATCACGATTCACCTCCATTCACATCCGCCATAACACCTTCTCCTTCCGGAGACGGCGGCGCAGGGTTCGGGTCAGGACCCGCCGAAACGCCAGTTACTCCAGCCCCGGAAGGCGTCGGCGTGCCAGTCGCACTAATGACATCATCCGGCACACCCATACTGCCCAAAAGCTTTTTCAAACTCCATGCAAGCACAGGTGCAACATTGATAACTCCGTTCAATGAAGCTCCGGCAGAACCGACAAGCTGCAATATCTCCATCGCGCTCTGCTTCTCCATCTCTTTCTGGAGAAGCCCTTCCGCGCCTTTCGTGATAATCTGCGAATCGCCCTTGACGTCCTTGTCCTGTGAATACAGCATATTGTAATTATACAGGAGCGTGCCGAGCGGTTCAAACACATCCGTCGTCAGATTACTTACAGCCGCGTGGAAAGCCTTCGTCGCGTTCCCCTGCAACATAGACATCCCACGGAAAGTGCGCATCGCGCCAGACCCCACCGCTTCGCCATGCAGTGCTGCCGGGATGTTCGTCACCCGGTCACCGATCTGCATGAACATCTCCATCAACTGCATGTACGCGGGGATGTTCGAAGGAATATTGAAAAATCGAAGCGCAGGCTGCTGCTGGTTGCTCACATCACTATCGGCCAAATACATCATGCCCGGCACCACATTGCCGAAATCACCCTCGGACATGTGCTTGATAAGCCGGTTGTAATCAGCTTCACAGAGCGGTGCAGAAGCGTTTGCCGCGTTGCGCATAAGATACCGCAGGCTGGCCTGATAAGCGCGCTCTACATCCCGTAGACGCTGCGCAATACCGTCACCGGCAATGCGGTCGCCGTTCGTCCGGTAAAAACTTGTGGTGTAAATGGGACGAGTGTCCATTCTCGGGTCCCGATTCACCTTAACCATGATGACCTTATGCCCGGCCATCGCAATCTCGCAGTTGTAGAACTCATCGTCGTCAAGTCCGGTCAGTTCATAATTGGACAACTCCCGTCCGGAGAGTACACCGTAATGCGTGAGTACCTCGATGGGCGAAACGTTGGAACTCCACAGAGAAAGATTCCGCTGCGGGGAATCGGGAGCGCGACTGAGCCACTGGAGATTAAAGTCGACGTTGCTGTCGCAATCTTTCAACAAATCCAGCACGTTCTTCGTTATGTATGAGGGAAGCTTGGTCGCGTCCAAAAGCTGGCGCCGCGTCCAAAGCGTCCTTGTAAAAACACAGGAACCGCGCTGCGTGTCAGGCGAATCAGGAGAATAGCAGAAATCGAACGGACTGACCGCACGAAAAGCGGGAAAGACCTCCGTGCTCATACGTGGCTTATGTCTGCCCCAAATAAGCTTCGGTGCCCGTACGATGTAAGGCCCGGTAAAAACAGCGAAGGGATAAACCGTAAAATACTGAAGAAAATCATTCAACGCCCGATTGAAACCACCCTCGGCACATTGGTCCTCGATGAGGTACATCATGGCCGTGGCCGATCTCTCGGCCTTTTCCTGCTCTTTGCGCGCCTGCATCCGCTTCAATTGCTGAATACCTGCAATCATACTCGGGCCGTCCATATACTGCCCGGAAAAGAACTCACGCTTGAGCTCATCAAGGACCGCATCCTGCGCATCAGGAGACAACGTCGGACGCGGCGTAGGCCGGATGACCCACGGCAGCTCGGAACTCCCTCCAATAAGGGAATCACGCAGATACGCCATCGCCGTGCCGGTCTTCAAAGCCGTCATGTTGATAACGGCATCGACACCCAAAGTAGCAGCCACTTCCTTGTCCGCGCAGGAAAGCACACCATTCTGCTGTTGCCAGCACTCTTCGAGCACCGTGCGCAGGCTCTTACCATTCACCTGTTCGCTGGACTGCCACGAGACGGCACCGTTGAAACGACGCAAAACTTCCCGCGCCAACGGATCTTCAGCCTTGGCCGGAATATCTTCAATCTCTTGCAACCACTTGATGCTATCGTTGCTTTCGTCGCTCATGATGCCGCCTAAAGAATTTTGCTGAGGACTCTACGCTTGCTCTGAATACTTTCAGATAGCCGTTGCACTTGCCTTGAATCAGTCCTCTGTCCTTGGTTTATAAGTAAAGCCGCGTATTGTAAAGCATCATGGACGTGGGAAACCTCATTTTTCTCGGGCGACGGCGTATAAGCTTCTCCCGCCGACCCGGACGCCCGAAGCTTCCTATAACGATATTCATGTTGAAAGCCTTTAACCAACAGCTTGCATGTCGGATTCACAAGCAACCCACCGGTATCTACATTCAACATATGCTCCACGACCTGAATACGCAATTTGGGGCTGTTCGATATCTCTGTCACCGCAACAATACCCAATTCCTCAAGCCTGCGCTTCGGCGTGATCGCCTGCCACGAATCACGAGTATTGCTCGGGTCAATGGCCGCTACGACTTCATTGGTCGAGTACTTGGTGCGCAGAAGCGGTACAAGCATCCCATAGAGGAAATTCTCAAGCCCTTCACCATCAGCATAAAGTTCATCAAGCACGCACCACTTGCCATTTTGATTCTGCAAGATGACGGCGGCCGGATGAATGCCGGACTGGTCCATGCCGATGATGACATTATGGAATGCCAGCGGCTGTATCTCGACGTCCGCCACATGTTTGCCCGTACGAAAATCAGGATAGACAGGCTTGCCATCAATGATGGGCACGTCCAACATGCAATATAGATTATCGACGACGTCCGTCCGCCCCTGCTTGAGCCATGACCGAATCTGGTTGTCGTAATACCGCATCCCACGAGACTCGGCCGGGAAGTCTTCAGGATCGCCCGGTTCCTTCGAACCGAGATTACGAAGATTCTCCGCGTTCGGATTCATCTCGTATCGAGTTCCGTTCTCATCGGAAATCTTGAACGCGGCTGGAGGCTGCCGGAAAAGCTTCCAATTGTCCTCCAGATTGTTCATGTACTCATAAAGCCACGACCCCGATTCCGGCATATTGAAATCCATGATGACGCCGCCCCACGAGATGCCGCCCATATCCGCAGGAGGAAAACGCCCGACACGAGCAAGGACGAACGACATGACTTCCGGGCAGATACTCGTCGCTTCGTTAATCCATGCGAATGTCCAGTTCAACGACCGGACGCGGGGCTCGTCCTGCGGCGTGCGCAACGCGAGAAGCTGGAGCTCCAGATTGACCGTGGTACCGTCAGCTAAAGGAAACCGATAGACGCCCATCATGGGCGACCCGGCCATGTTGATATCGCCGTATCCCTGCGGCATGACTTCAACAAGCGACCGCCGCGTGGTTGAGAGCAGTTCCGGATACGTCGAACGGACGATGCCCGCCCGTGAATACCGTACGCCATCAGGCGCTGGAGCCTGCGCGCAGGCGTAAGTCAGAACATCCACAGCGCAACAGCAGGACTTGCCGGAACCAAAAGGCCCGCACAGCATCTTCACTTTGGCGTCGCACTCGTGGAATTCTTTCCCCGTAGGGGACATGACATAGTTAAACATCCGTGGCCCCCTCCACTACCTTGAGGTGGTCGAGCTTCGGATTACTGAGGCCCTGCGGCACGGGAAGATTCACACCAACGTTTGTCTGCACATTGACCGTGGCTTCCTTGCCTTCATTCATCAACCCGCTCGACTTCAGCAAAAGTTCAAGAAGTTTCAATGCTTCCTTCGCCTCTATCGCACCGCTGATGGCTTGCGTATAAAGATGCTCGGAAAGCGCTTGCGCGAGCGTCTGCGAACGATAAACATGCGCCGCCTTGTTGCCGAGCGCACGCATGTCCTGCATGGCCGTCTTGACCATGACCTGAAATTTGGGAGTAGTCAAAAGCCGACAAAGCGTCGGCTCATCTATATCGTAAGCAGAAAAAATCTGCGAAAGGTCTGTAATGGGAGAACTCGGCGCATTCATAATCGCCAAGTCCTGTGCCAAGGAAGGCCACCGCGCAGGCGACAACGAATTCTGCATAGCTGCCTCCTTACTGCTGCGGCTCAGAATCGTCCGCCTCGCTCGCCAGTACGATGGTAAGAAGCTGCGCACACAGCGTCTCAAGTACGGATACCGGGACATGCTGCCCCCGAACTACCGAAGCCGCCCAAGGCATCGCGCCTTTCACGGCAACAGAGAGCAGTTCGGGGGCAGTCTGAAACTGGCGGTCGTATTGCTTGGCCCTTTTCAACAGACGCTTCGTTACGTCGAATTCCGTTTCAGTCGACCAACTCATGATTCATTCCCCTCCGAAGCTTGTTCCGGCTCGGTGGCCGCACAGAGAAGGTCATGCCCCCATGTGCGATCCACAATTTCATCCTGCTTCTTGCTCTCTTCGTACGCCTGCCCAATCAGTAAATTGAACAGCGTCTGCGCCCGGCTACCTTCAGTTCCAAAAACAGGCTCGGCCACATAGTAGAGAAGCTCCGCAGGCTTGATCTGTGCAAGGCCGGCAATCGGCTGCGGATAAATACGTACCCCCAACAACATCCTGTCCATCGCCACCACATCCCCATTCTGGGGCTGCGCCGGAATGACGATATTCAATGTCGCCAGATAGAAGGGGTTATCCTGCCCCGACAGCTTCACGGCATCACACGTATACCGTATGACTTTCGAATGGCTGAGGTCCGGCTTCACCATCACAGGATTCGCCGGGTCGTATATGAGACGCCACTTCATGTTCTCAAACACGAGCTCGGATGGGAAAATCTGTCTGTATTCAGAGGCCATAGCATACGCTCCTTATGCTCAGGCTTACTTTTCGGCGCAGAACATCATGACTGCCGCCAGAGTATGCGTCGCTTCCTTCAGGAAATGCTCCACACTCTCCGCCTTTTCAATAGCAGTCATGAACTCTTTACCTTCCATGCGGATGATGTCCGCAATCTTGCCTTCCTTGAGATACTTATCCCATGTCTTGGGAGGATTTTCGACGACTTCGGCAGCATCGAGGATAAGTTCGGGCATGATGCGTTCGGCCCCGGCGACGACTTCTTCAAGTCCTTTGTCGCGTTTGGAACCACCCTTGCCCATACGTTCAAGCTGCTCGCTGAGCCGCTTGATTTCGTGCTTGAGATGCTCGACCGTTTCATCTTGGCGTCCGCCGCCTTCGTGAGCACGCAAATACCCAAGCTGACGAGGTTCATTGCGTCCTTCATCATCGACGAACCGCATGGTGTCTTCGGGGGAATACCCGCCGCTACGCATGAAATTGCGGCCTTCGCCTCGACTCTCGTACTGAGATTCGTTGCGGGGTTCTCCCCGCCGCGACTCATCCCGGCTACCTCCTCCGCCGCCATTCTTGCCCCGTGAAATCACAAGACTGATAGGCATGTGCTTCTCCTTAAAGAGAGGATTTAGGCGGATGCACCGCCAGAGGAGGCCGGCGTGCGGTCACGAAGCGCTGCGAGAATGAGCGCGGTCTGGCCCTGCATTTCATTGCGGGTCTGCTGCGCATTGCCTGCGGCAAGAGCGGTATTGAACTGGAAGGTTCGCAATCTCGGTGGCGATACCACCGAATCCCTGACAAATCCCCTGCCCGATCTGCTGCGTCTGGATAAGCTGATCACGACCGATGCCGTTAACGTCGGTACGCATGGTGGTCAGCGTGTCCATGATGAACTGGTCGTTGTTGTTGCAGCAACCGCCACCGCCATTCCCGCAGCACCCGTTATTATTTCCACGCCCCCAAGCGGCACCCGTTATTATTTCCACGCCCCCAAGCGGCACCGGCGGCACCACCGATAGCGGCACCAATAAAATCGCCCCACCAATTGTTGCCGTTATCGCCACTGTTCAGCGAATAAGAAACCGGAAGACCTTCCATAACTGGAAACTCCTATTTATAGGTTATTGAATATATACGCAGGTAGCAAACAATGATCGATTTACGGCTGCTGTACCATAGCCGCCAAATTCACATCGCCTTCCACCTCCGTACCATCAGTCATTGTGAGCGTCAGCTTGATTACCCACGGGTCGGCGATCGTATTGGTTCCGGTCAACGTGCCGGAAAGGGACTCCACCGTGGGAGGCAACGCCACTTCCGCAAGGGGGGACTCTATAGGCGCGCCGCTGTCCATCGTGGCCGTGGTCTTGGCCGTCAGGTACTTGACACCTTCCCGGTCCTCGAGGGCAAGCGTATCAGAGATCGCCGCCAGCGTACGCGGCATAGGTACCTGAACCTTCTCGGCCGTGGCCACAATCTTGGTGCCGTCGCTCTGCGTTACTTCCGCCTCGACCTGCATACTCGTGACCGCAGGACCGCTATCAGGCGTCTCCGTCGTAAATACCGGAGTCGTCTTGACCGCCGTCACCACCACGTCGTCAGGAAGCTGTACTTCAGCCGCCGTAGCATTGACAACGGACGTGTCCGCAAGCGTCGATGCGGAATCAACCTTGAGGAACCGATGGCCTTCCTTCTCGGCAATCGTCGGCGTCGTGGTGTACGACTTAAGCACCGGGACACGAACTTCAGAAGCGAGCTTTTCTTCGCGGCCGATGATTTCCACCGAGCTCTTGTCATCGTCCCACCGCGTCTTCAGCGTCGCAGTCAGCTCGTGCTCGGCATTCACGCCGAGGAAGAGGTCAGTTTCATCCGGCTTGATATAAAGCTCGGCTTCGTTCGTATCAGCATCGACGACGATATTGCCTACGGCATCAGCCGCTTCGCTGAGATTGAATCTGACAATGGGGGGCGTGCCAGCACCCGCATCCCTTTCTACCGCCGTAAAAGGACCGGAGAAACGGAACGTATCCACGACCTGACCATCGAAACCATTCAGCACCATATCCGCAGCGGCAGGCGTTTCGGCAACGGAGGCAGCAGTGAATTCGAGCTTCGACCCCAAGGTCGGACAAGCCCGCTCATCAGGGTCAGGGACAAGCCCAAGAATCTTCTGCTCAGGATCGAGATTGACCGCCACCGCACGCACCTCGGTCCCATCATGGGTGAAGTGCTTGGTGAGCGTAATACCCTCGCAAACCGCCACCTCGAACTGCTTGCCGAGGCTCTCGGGGTCTTCGGTAATCACAAGACCCGGACCGGCAAGGTCGGTAAATCCGGCCTGCAAACATCCGGCCTCGTCAAAGGAAAGCCCCGAATCACGCGGCGCAAGCTTCACATTGACCGCCATGTCGTGAATCTCAATGCCCTTACCGGACGTATACACATCCTTCAGGGACGACATGTCCACGTAGGTGTTCACGACCGTACCGTCCGACTTGCGGAAGGTGAAGTGCAGATACCGACCCTCAGGCTGGCCGACGGGATTGTCTTCAAGCGTCACGCTCTCCAAGATGGAGGTCGCCGTCGGAATAGACACGGAGGCGGTGACGGCGTTGTGGGTGTCGAGCAAATCCAGACGCCCCGAGAGCGCATCGTAGCGCAGCCCAAGCTTGAGCATAAGCTTGTTGGCGTTGCTGAGGACAATGAGGTTATCCGGCAGGCACCCGTCACCACGGTCGATGATGGAAGCCGGAAGTACAATAAGCCGCCCGGAGTCGTCGACCGTGATGCAGTTCGCGGCATTGGCCGAGGAAACGGTGGCCGCCGTCACCTTGAGCTTGTTCGCCGCGTCGGAGGCAATCATGTTCCCGGCATCGGGAGACACGACGTCCGTATGGAGCAGGAGGGCGCTATCGTCCGCGCGGTCTTTGGTAATGAGGTTTCCCGCCTGCTCAGAAACGATAGGCGGAATCTTCGGCAACAGACAAGGATTCAGAAGAATCTTCCCGTCTGCGCCCGTGGTAAGAGGGTTGCCCGCCGTATCGGACAGGATATCCGAACCGGAGATGTAGAAGCCGCCGTCGTTGCCATAGCGGAGATAGTTGTCCTCGTCGGTGGAAAGCTCACGCGGCTTCACCGCAAGCTTCTTATCCGTACCGAGCTCAAGAATACTGTCTCCGTCCGCCGAAACGACGTCGGAAAGCCGCAACATCAACGCGCCGTCACCGCCAAGCTTCAGCGCGTTGTCCGCATCGCCCGAAAGCGCATCGGCAGCGACAGCCGAAAGGCCCTTCTCGACATCGTTCTTGAGCAGCGGCTTGCCCTGCACAGACGAGTCGACCGGGATGAGCGAGGGCTTCAACGTGTCCCCGTCACCCGCTGGCCGATGGCTGTCGTTTTTGTAGACCAAAGGATTGATTTTCGCCATTCTGTAAAGATCCTCACATTCGCCCGTTCGTTGAATTCATTACCACGCGGCTGATGTAGAGTCAACCATGCAGCACCGTAACCATTACTTATTCAACTCAGTATAGACTTCAGGCCAATCGTACACCAAGCGTTCGACTGCCTGTATATACGCCGCGCTCAACTGGCGCAGCGATACCGTCCGAACCACATTATTCGCCATGACCCATTGCACCACAGTGGAATCCGGCTTGGCATCCAACTGCGCCGCGAAAAGGACCGCGTTCATGCGGTAGATGGAATCAAGAGAGGCATTGAATACGAGCCCATCGATTTCCACAACCGCAGAAGACACCGACAATGCGCGACGTTCCTTGGCGCGCCGTAACTTCGCGGCGACGACGGCTTCCTCCGGCAGGCTCTCCAGAACATACGTCTGGACATAACGCCCGTCGGCAAAAACTATCTCCCCCTCTGCAACACGCTGTTCATCGACATCGAAACCATAAGGACGCTCGCCCTCATGCAGGAGCCACCAATCACCGATTTTACCAGTTCCGTCAGGTACGGACATATTCAGCAAAACGGTCAAATCACGTTTACTGACGATCTCTTTCGTCAAAGGATTAAAATATCTCATACCCCGGCTCCCTGCCTGTTATGTGTTGCGCGCTCGTCACGAGCACAACCGCAGGCGGAAACCTTGCACGATGATTACAGCATCGTGTGGGGCCGTGGTCCGGCGTATCGCCGCCGGGCCGGTGGGGGAGGCTCCAGTCTCCCCCGCCTCTGCCTGAACATACTCTAACGGTTTACGCTTCCGGGGTCACGCGCCGCAATTCCGGCGGCGACTGCCTGCCCTCCCTCTCGCTCTCATAACTGCTCTTGCAGTGTTCCCTCTGCCAGAAGAACAGCCCGTCCACCACGCGCCGGGGCCAGTCCCGCACGCCGTCCCGACTCCATCGCCAACACCGGGAAGAAAGCGTTTCGTCCGGCCAGCCGCCGAGGAGCGTATTGATGAGCTGATCGACGGCGATCAACGTCCGCTTTCCGTAGGTCACGCGGCTTCAACCTCTTCCGGCGTGGTCGCGGCCTCCACAGCCGCCTTGCGTTCCCCGCCGCGCTGCATCGTCCCGTTCTTGTGCTTCATGGCACCGCCAGCGTAGAGCGCGAGGAAGCCCGGCGCGTCGAATGTCAGGCGCTCCAGCTCATTGTCCGGCACCGTGTAGGCATTCCACATCACTGAGTCGGGCAGACCCGGCATCCCCGCCTGTTTCATGATGCAGACGTTCGCCGTATCGGAAAAGTTCTGCTGATCATCAAGCGCGTAGCTGAAATGATAGGTGACTCCGCCCACGGCATAGTCGAACCCGGAAGCAATGGCGGCGGACGTTTCCGCGTCGATCCGTGCTTTCTTCGCTATTTTCAGTTCCTCCAGCGTGGGTACATAAGGCTTTTCTTCGGCCGCCATCTCCGGATGCGCCTCTGCATAAGTGGACACGGCATCCCATTCCTCTGCGAACTCGGCGGCGTAGGGGTATACATGGTAAGGCATACCGTTCTTTGTGATGACGTATGAATCGTCAATTGTCCGATGTATAATTTGTCCATAATTCATATTCTTCATCTCCTTTACTGCACCCTGATTGCTAGGGCGACTCCACCAGAAGTATCCACCGCAGATCCACCTGCTAGTTGTGCAACAACACCGTTTCCATTTCTGGAAACTATAAGTACCCAACTTCCTCCTTTAGGCAAAATTCCGTTAGTTTGGAATATACGGGTGTTAGGAGAAGTAATGGTAAGTTGCGATGCACCAACAGAAAGTACACTCGGCGAACACAAATGCGCGTAGCCGCTATTTGCGGGAAGGCACCATACGTTGGCCGGACTGTTAGCATACTGAGTGCTGATCCAAGACATCTCTCCAAAGTTCTCAACGTAAACTTTAGTAGCTGAAGGAGCTCTAGTCGTTCCGGCTGTGGTTGTTACTATATTGCCTAAGTCCGTTGTGCCCTGCTGAGCTTTTAAACCTGACACACCAGCGGATCCTATATAAATTTTGGTGTTGTTTTGCCCTGTTCCGCCCCCTTGTTGTACGGGCGTAAAACCAAGATTTGCCTGTTTGCTGTTCGCCAAATCATAGGCCTTCTTCACGGCCTTCGCGGACGCCGCCGTCTTCGAGTCCTCCAGACTCACGCTGTCCGTGAGCTTCGCTGCGAGCGTCACGTCAGCTGAGAGCGGTCCGCCACCAGTCAGGCCGGTTCCGGCGATGACGCGCCGCGAATCTGGAACAAAGTCGCCGGCGACAAACGTCGCTATGTCCCGCCACTCTCCATCGCCACAGAGCGCGTAGTTGGCTTGCCCGGCGGCTGCGGGCGGCACAAGGCCGCTTGTCCCGGCTGCCGATGCCGTAGCCCCCTCGTATTCGGGGACGGAGATGATGCCGTTGTTGACAGTGAGGCCGTCGCCGATTTGCTGTTCAGTAATGAGCCGATTGTACCCGCTGAATCCTTGTTCAGTATCGATGGTACTGACGGCGGCGCGGGGGAGTGTGTGACGTCCACTCGTCATCAACAGAGAGCCTCTGTACGTAGGCGACCCCAAGATCATTTCTGCAAAAGGCCCAGTGAACGGAACGTTTGAGGAACCCGATTTCATTGCGGTGTACGTGCCCGGTTTTTCACTGAGCATCCCGGATGAAAAATCGTGCGAACCTATTGCTTTAGCATCTCCAATCTGTCCCCGCGCACTCGCCAGATCGCTCACATCCCCGCCAATCGCCACGTCCGTAACCAGCGACCAGTTCCCGTCTCCGTACAGGAACTTGTTCTGGTCTCCCGCAGCAGGCGCAGGAACAAACCCCGCAGCGCCGGCCGCAGATGCGGTAGCGCCGACGAAAGGCTCGAACCGCAACCGAATCCATTCGCTCCATGTAGGCAAGTCCTTGTCCGCCGAATGGCTGTGTCTCCAGTATATATCGGGCCTGTTCGTCTCCAGCGCTTCGAACACCGCAAACTGCATAACGTCCTTGCCATTACTGAAAGCATTGGTATCACCGAACGCCTGCGTGATGAGCAACGCGGCCGTGTTGCCGTCATAGCCCGACGGCATACCGTCCGTCGTTCCATATGCCTTCAACACGGACGATGTGATTACCTTGTCGGCGTTGGAAACCAGACTTTGCGGATCGCCAAGCTGCCCTCTGAACGCCGCCTGTTCGAGCGCATTACCATAGACCGCGTCGGCAATGCGGTTCTTCTTCGTCACCACATCAACGGCTCGTACGCGGTATCCATCAATCTCTTCGATATATTCGTCGGAGACAGTCACGCCGTCGTAATTAGGTGCAGTAGCCTGTACCAAATCGAACATCATCGTCAAGTCGCCCCGCAAATTCCTGAACGTGGCGTTGGCAAAGCCATTATCCACAAGCATCGACATCAGGTCGACATCCGCCTCGAACGCCGTGCCGTCACAGCGCGTCCCCTGCACACGCAAAACGGTCGCAGGAAGCGCACCCGGCGTGCCGCCAAACGCTGCCTCGGCATCCAGCCTGAGCGTGAAGGAATAGCTGACGCTCATATTCGCCGGGTCCGAAGTGTCTACGCTTATCGACACCTTGCTCAACAGCAGGCCAAGCGGCAGAGGTGTATTCGGCGTATATTCCTCGACCCCGGAGAATCCCACCTCAAACTCGTATCCCGTGCAATTGCCCCGCCGTGTAGCGTCGCTTGCGTCCACACAATAGCCGAGATCGAACTCCACATCATTCAACTTGATGGAATAAAGAAAAATGGTATTGTATCTGGCAAACCGCTTCGCTATTTCCGCCTCGCTACCGCTCACCGACCCGGTAAACGTGGCCTCGTAAGGATGTGAGGCAGCGGCGGGGCCAAGGCCCAATTCGACATTGTCCTTGCACAATTCTGCAAAACGGGGGATCTCCGATACCTCCCCGCCATCTCCACCCATATCGAGACACAGACAAATCTTCTCGAAAACCACGGACTCAGACGGCACAAGCGTATACGCCGCGTCCACAATGGAATCGGCGCACCCCGGACCCTTGGGGCCTGCCGGACCCACGGGACCCTGCTCGCCCGTGTCGCCCTTCTCGCCCTTCTCACCCTGCGGACCCTGAGGGCCTGCCGGACCCACGGGACCCTGCGCACCCGTGTCGCCTTTCCCGCCCTTATCACCTTTCTCGCCCTGCGGACCCTGCTCGCCCGTGCCACCCTTAGGGCCTGCCGGACCCACGGGACCCGTATTGCCTGCCGGACCTTGCGGACCCACGGGACCCTGCGCACCCGTGTCGCCTTTCTCGCCTTTCTCGCCCGTGTCGCCCTTCTCGCCCGGATATCCCTGCGGCCCCTGTGCACCCTGAATACCCTGCTCGCCCTTGGGACCCACCGGACCCACGGGACCCTGCTCGCCCGTGTCGCCCTTCTCGCCCGTGTCGCCTTTCTCGCCCTTCAGGTCAACACCGTCATCCCATGTCCCGTCAGAGTTCTCGATACGCAGGATCGTACCATCCCAAACATGCGCAGGAGCGGGACCCTGCGGACCCACGGGACCCTGCATACCTCTGTCGCCCTTCTCGCCCTGCGGCCCCTTCCCGCCCGTGTCACCCTTGGGGCCAGCCGGGCCCACGGGACCCTGCGCGCCCGTGTCACCCTTGGGACCAGCCGGACCCTGCGGACCCCGCTTGCCACGCAATCCCTGCACAAACGCGGTGTCGTTCCCGACACCCGGAGCCTTCACGCATTCCTCGCGCCCGATATACGACAACCCGCAATCGCAGTCAGGATTCGCCGCACTATTTTTCTTGACGTCAGCCATGTTGTCTTCTCCTTACGAAAATAGCCGGGGCGATCAACTGCCCCGGCTATTTATCTACAATGGTTTACAAACCCTCGTCAATCATTTCCGGCATCCTTCAATGCGATGCTCCGCACCCTGTACATATGCCGCTCAAGGCGCGCCGTGCCGTCACGGTCCGGCGGAAACGGAACATCGAACTTCATACCCCGGTCGAACAACTGCATGAGGACGTTCATAATTTCATGCTCGGCCTTCAGGACGTCATTCCATTTATCGTCACGGGAGCGGCGGCCGTAAAGCGCAAGACGGGAATAATCGGAAAAGAGGAGATGGAGGGCTTCGTGTATTGCGGTATCCCGCAAGTCGTCGAACGTCGGTACGTCCTCTTCGCATTCGAAGCCCGCGATGAGCTCTACCCGTACGACGGCATGGCCGGCCGCAGTATCTTCCTCCACCTGAGCCCGGTAATCCTGAGGCTCGTCATTCACACGATACTGCAAAACCCTGAGCCTGCGGCATCCGAAAACCTCGTCCTTGCAAGCCTCGAACACGCGGAAAAACCACAGGCAGACGGCGTCAGGCAGAACATACCGGCCATCATCAAGCCGAACCGACGGCACGCGGGGGGAAGACATCACTCGCCTCCTTTGCAGCAACACCGACCCATAATCCATTCATGCACCTTCTCATGGCCACCGGCGGTCAAATCGACGACGGCAGCGGAAGGATTGCCTAAGAACGCACCCTCCTGCAAATCCGCCGCGAGGCCCGCGTAGCCCGCCATGTCCACGAAATTGTCATCAGAAGGATACGGCGCACACTTCACACGGGACGCCTTCAGCATGACCATCATCACGGCTACGTCGCGGGGCGACACCGGAACCTTCAAATACGCCGCCCACAGGCGGGCAATCATGAGGAAGGTGGCTTCGTGGGGTCCGCTGGTCTTTGCCTTCTCTTCAGTAAGCCGCGTCGCGGCGGCGTCCAATACGTCTTTCGGTTTCATATAACCTCCGTCGTAAACAGATGTAAACGAAAATAGAGGAGTTGACAATTTATTTTTGGAGAGTGTTGTTACTAAGTAGTAACATTAGTTTCGTGGGCGAAATGTACTGTGTGGGTGTGTATGTAAAAGTATATGTAGTCTCTCTCATGGCCCATGCCCCCGCGCGTCCAAAGCGCCCCCGGGGGGTGTTGGGATGCCGCCCCACGCACCCCACGCACCCCACGCACCCCACGCACCCCACG
>UMHS01053758.1_pt1 | contig 58788 bp, 52 predicted proteins | sample 1965611 | NCBI WGS metagenome assembly UMHS01 (sample SAMEA4836106, study PRJEB28245) | human gut metagenome | biome: gut microbiome; material: fecal sample | place: Denmark | collected 2008
AAGGATAGATACAAGATTACACCAAGAGAGTACAGAAAAAGGAGAGGACTTATTAATAAAAGCGTAGTAGTGAATGATAGAGGGGGGAAGAGGTAAGTGGAATGTGGCATTAAAATTTTGGAACATTAGTATTATCTGGTTATCGGATATGTGGTTAAAAGAAAACCATGTATGTTCAATATTTTAGATTGAACATACATGGGTCTTTTTGTATTGTCGAATCCTACACCAGCTTCTTTCTTGCAGCCTTTTTCTTTGGTGCCGGCTCGGCAGCGGCTGTTGCGGCAGCCTGATTCTGGCGCTTGCGGAACCGGTCGGCTACAGCTTTGATATATTTGTCTGAGGTAAAATGCTTTAAAGTATTTTCATCAATGGCAATCCGGTTATCCATGGTCTTCATGATATCCTGAATCTGGATAATGTCATAGATGTGCGGGTCACGCAAATCAAAGATTTCATTATTAGTAAACTGTAAGATAAGAGGTTTGGAATAATCCTCCGGGTTATCTTCAAGAATCATCGCCTTTTCGCCATTGGATAAATCTACACAGGCACCTCTCGGAAGAATGTGGATGCAAAGAGAAAGTGCACGGACAATCTTTGTATCATATTTTTCCGGAAACTCCTGCAAATATTTCATGGCAACGATTTCGGAAATCGGCTCATTGGTTAGGCTCATGGCGGTCATCCGGTCAAAGGCATCTGCAACCTGTAAAAGCTTTGTGCCGCTGCTGCGGAAAATCTTGGATGGGTCAGCAGCCTCTTCCGGAGCGGAGAGTGTAATAAACTGGGTAATGATTCTTAAAGCATCCGGTGATAACTTTATACTGTGAGTCTGCGGATTCAGATAATCTAAGCTCTTGATACGGCAGGCAAGGATTTTCTTTTCGTCTTCTTCTGTTAAAGGATCCGTTTTTTCAGCAAGCTCGGTCGGAACTAAAAGCCAGCCAAAATCATAGAGCAGAGCAGCCGTTACACAGGTCTGCTGAAAATCATCCGGCATATTTAACTGGTGAGTCAGCATGGCGACCAGAATAGCAACGCTGATGGAATGCTTGTATACATAATCCGCAGAGCTTCTTAAATTCTGCGCAAAGTTCAGCTTGTGGTCAAGACGGCCATACTGGGACAGAATCGAAGAGACCAGCGTTGGAAGCTTGTCCGGCTGTCTGCCTTTACGAATCATATCCATGCAGTCGCGAAGCTGGAACATGGAAATGGTCTGGAACTGTTCGAAAGCAATATCCTCGTCGGATAATGGCGGAACCGGTTCGGCAGGCTCCAGAATATAAATACCAATCAGCTCGAAATTCCGGATACTTTCGATACCCTGCCGGGTCAGTCTGGTGTCGCGGTCATAAAGCATGACGCCCAATTTATTATAGATAGGTTTAGCAAGACGCATGCCGGGTTTTAAGTCATCTGTCCGTATAAATAGCATAGCGGTTACCTCCTTACAAAATATGTTTTTCTCAGTTAAAATTCCTAGTTCAAATATAGCACAAGCAGAGAGGAAAAACAATCTTGGGATTGAAAAAGAAGTGTAGTTTTTCGTTGCATTTTCATAAGAATGCCGTCTATAATAAAGGAAGAAAACAAGAGGCGTGATAAATCCATAAAAGAGGATAAAGATATGAAGAAAAACAGTAAACGACGTATGTTTTCCGCATTGCTGATACTGTTTCTGATGATACAGATGACGGTGCAGGCAGACACCGGTACCAAGGAAAGAGTGGATCTGGCATCTAAGGACACCGGAAGCAGCGTGGAAGAGCTGGAACGTCAGAGAGAGGAACAGCAGTCGCAGCTTGATTCCTTGAAAGAATATCAGATAAATCTTTCCGATGAACTGACGGAATTAAATAATGGATTGCAGGAAATCAGCAACGAACTGGCGGATACCCAGGATGAAATTGCGGCGAAAAATGTGGAGATTGAAGCAGCAGAAAGCCGGATTGCAGAGCTGACAACACGTTCTGAGAGCCAGTACGAAGCCATGAAGAAAAGAGTACAATATATGTACGAAAATGGCAATCAGTCTTACCTGGAGCTGCTGCTTGGAGCAAGCTCCTTTTCGGATTTTTTAAACCGGATGGAATATGCCAAATCCATTTATGATTATGACAGGCAGGAGCTTTCTGATTATCAGGATACACTGGCTGAATTAAAACAGCAGAAGGAAGATTTAGAGACGGCAAAAGAAGAACTGCTTGCGGCAGAACAGACGAAGCAGGAGCAGAAGAGCAAGGCAGACAGTCTGGTGGCAGCCCAGCAGGAAAAAATAAGCGCAGCAAAGTCGGATGTTGCAGATGCAGAGACAGAAATAGCAGACACAGATGCGGAAATCGCAAGACAGAAAGCCTATGAGGAAGAATTAGAGACACAGAAAGCGAAAGAAGATGCTGCCCGTCAGGAGGAGATTAGGCGTCAGGAAGAGGAACTTATTAACAGTCAGCAGCCAGATGCTTCAGATAATAATGCAAATCCGGATGGGACATCCACCGGAGATAATACCACAGGAAGTGATGCTTCCGGTGGCGGGATAGTGAATGCCAGTGATGTTGCCATGCTGGCAGCACTGATCCAGTGCGAAGCAGGCGGCGAAAGCTATGAAGGGAAGCTTGCCGTTGGAAGCGTGGTCATGAACCGTGTGGACAGCAGTTATTTCCCGGATACTGTGGTAGGTGTCATCTATCAGAGCGGGCAGTTCTCACCGGTAGCCAGTGGTCGTTTCGCAGTAGTGCTTTCATCCGGGGCAGATTCGTCCTGTGTGCAGGCTGCCACAGAAGTGTTAGCAGGCACAAGAACCTTAAACTGCTTATATTTCCGCAGAAACAACGGACTGATTAATGGAACTGTAATCGGAAACCATGTATTTTATTAGGGAAAGCTGAAAATCCGGCTCAATAAAGCAAGTTTCACTTGCAAAAATCCCCTTTCTATGATAACATCAGATTGTCGGGAAAGAGCCGGAAAGGCTTTCTTTTATTTTTTTTACAAAAGATTGTTAAAAAAATAACAATAGTAAAAGGCAAATTTAATTCAGAAGGAGACGAGAAAATGGCACAGAAAGTAGTTTTAGCAGGCGCATGTCGTACCGCAATCGGTAAAATGGGAGGAGCTTTAAGCAATACTCCAGCCGCAGATTTAGGCGCAATCGTAATCAAAGAAGCATTAAACAGAGCTGGTGTTAAACCAGAACAGGTTGATGAAGTAATGATGGGATGTGTAATCCAGGCAGCACAGGGACAGAACGTTGCACGTCAGGCTTCTATCAAAGCAGGTTTACCAATCGAGGTTCCTGCATTTACATTAAACGTAGTTTGTGGTTCTGGTTTGAAATGTGTAAACGAAGCTGCAAACATGATTATGGCTGGTCAGGCAGACATCGTTGTTGCAGGTGGTATGGAGAACATGTCTATGGCACCTTACGCTATGACAAAAGCTCGTTTTGGATATCGTATGAACAATGCAACAATTATCGATACCATGGTAAATGATGCATTAACAGACGCATTTAATCATTATCATATGATGATTACAGCAGAGAACGTATGTGACAAATACGGAATTACCCGTGAAGAGTTAGACGAGTTCTCAGCAAACAGCCAGCAGAAATGTGAAAAGGCAATTGCTGAAGGCAGATTCAAAGACGAAATCGTTCCTGTACCTGTTAAGGTTAAGAAAGAAACTGTTATGTTTGACAAAGATGAGGGACCACGTCCAGGCACAACTGCTGAGTCATTAAGCAAATTAAGATGCTGCTCTGGTAAAGAGGGTGGACTTGTTACAGCAGGTAATGCTTCCGGTATCAACGATGGTGCAGCAGCAATCGTTGTTATGAGCGAAGAAAAAGCAAAAGAGCTTGGTGTTAAACCAATGGCTACATGGGTTGCAGGAGCACTTGGCGGAGTTGAGCCGGAAATCATGGGTGTTGGACCTGTTGCTTCTACAAAGAAAGTTCTTGCAAGAACCGGAATGTCTATCAATGATTTCGACTTAATCGAGGCAAATGAAGCATTCGCTGCTCAGTCAATCGCAGTTGCAAGAGATCTTGGATTTGATATGTCTAAGGTAAACGTAAACGGTGGTGCAATCGCACTTGGACATCCTGTTGGAGCATCTGGATGCCGTATCTTAGTTACATTGCTTCATGAGATGCAGAAGAGAGACGCTAAGAAAGGTCTTGCTACTCTGTGTATCGGTGGTGGAATGGGCTGCTCAACAATCGTTGAGAGAGACTAATTCACTCTTTCTGAATAAGTAAATATACCCGGGAAGTGAAAAACGCTTCTCGGGTCTTGCGTTGCAAGTTATAACCCAGAAGGCTTTCGTTTTCGGGTAAATATAATACATAAATTTTTAAGGAGGACTAACATGAAAGTTGGCGTTATTGGTGCAGGTACCATGGGACAGGGCATTGCAAAAGCATTTGCTCAGGTAGAAGGATATGAAGTAGCTCTTTGCGACATCAAGCAGGAATGGGCTGATGGCGGAAAAGAGAAAATCGCAAAAGGATATGCAAGACTGGTAGAAAAAGGAAAAATGACACAGGAAACTGTTGACGGAATCCTTGCTAAAATCACACCAGGTTTAAAAGAGAATCTTTGCGCAGACTGCGATTTAATCGTAGAAGCAGCATTCGAAGATATGGGCGTTAAGAAGACAACATTCCAGGAGCTTGATAAGATTGCTAAACCAGAATGTATCTTTGCTTCTAATACATCCAGTCTTTCTATTACAGAAATCGGAAATGGTCTTACCCGTCCAATGGTAGGTATGCATTTCTTCAACCCGGCAGACAGAATGAAATTAATCGAAGTTATCGCTGGTGTAAATACTCCTGCTGAAACAGTAGAAGCTATTAAGAAAATCTCTGTAGAAATCGGAAAAACTCCGGTACAGGTAAATGAAGCTGCAGGTTTCGTAGTAAACCGTATCTTAATCCCAATGATTAACGAAGCTGCATTTATCAAAATGGAAGGTGTATCTGATATCGCAGGTATCGACGCAGCTATGAAGCTTGGCGCAAATCATCCAATGGGACCTCTTGAGTTAGGTGACTTCATTGGTCTTGACATCTGCCTTGCAATCATGGATGTACTTTACCACGAGACAGGCGACAGCAAATATCGTGCATGTCCATTAATCCGTAAAATGGTTCGTGGTGGTAACCTCGGCGCTAAGAGCGGAAAAGGATTCTATGTATACAACGCTGACCGTACAAAGACCCCGGTTGACGCTCAGTAAAATAAAATTTATGGAGGATTTCAGAACATGGATTTCAGTTTAGATAAGAAACATGAAATGGCGAGAACTCTGTTCAGAGATTTCGCAGAAAACGAAGTAAAACCTCTGGCTCAGGAAGTTGATGAGACAGAAGTATTCCCACAGGGAACAGTTGATAAAATGGCAAAATTTGGTTTCATGGGAATTCCGGTACCAAAGGAGTACGGCGGACAGGGATGTGACCCATTAACCTATGTTATGTGTGTAGAAGAGTTATCTAAAGTTTGTGGTACAACAGGTGTTATCGTATCTGCACATACTTCTCTTTGTATCGACCCAATTATGACTTACGGTACAGAAGAGCAGAAACAGAAATATGTAAAGCCACTTGCAACAGGTGAGAAGCTTGGTGCATTCGCATTAACAGAGCCTGGTGCTGGTACAGATGCCCAGGGAGCACAGACCAAGGCTGTATTAGATGGTGATGAGTGGGTATTAAACGGATCTAAATGCTTTATTACAAACGGTAAAGTTGCAGACGTTTATATCGTAATCGCAATCACAAGTGTTACCGAAGATAAGAGAGGAAGAAAGAAGAAGAACTTCTCTGCATTCATCGTGGACAAGGGAGCTCCTGGATTCTCCTTCGGAACAAAAGAAAAGAAAATGGGTATCCGTGGATCATCTACATACGAGTTAATCTTCGAAGACTGCAGAATTCCAAAGGAAAATCTGTTAGGACCGGAAGGAAAAGGATTCCCAATCGCTATGCATACTCTGGATGGCGGACGTATCGGTATTGCAGCTCAGGCACTTGGTATTGCAGAAGGTGCATTAGACAGAGCAGTTGCATACACCAAAGAAAGAAAACAGTTTGGTCGTTCTATCGCTCAGCAGCAGAATACCCAGTTCAAGCTTGCTGATATGGCAACCAGAATTGAAGCAGCTCAGATGCTGGTTTACAAAGCTGCTATGGCTAAAGCAACACAGAAGGTATATTCTGTAGAAGCAGCAAAAGCAAAATTATTCGCAGCAGAAACCGCAATGGCAGTTACTACAGAAGTAGTTCAGTTATTCGGTGGATACGGATACATCAGAGAATACGATGTAGAGCGTATGATGCGTGATGCTAAGATTACAGAGATCTACGAAGGAACAAGCGAAGTTCAGAGAATGGTTATTTCTGGCGCATTATTAAAATAGTTTCTGACAGATCGGCGCAAAAGGATTTTAAACGAAAAATCATGGCGCACACAAATTAAAAATATAAGGAGTGAATATACCGTGAAAATAGTTGTATGTGTAAAACAGGTACCAGATACAAAAGGCGGAGTAAAATTTAATCCGGATGGTACTTTGGATAGAGCTGCAATGCTCACTATCATGAACCCAGATGACAAAGCAGGTCTGGAAGCAGCATTAAGATTAAAAGATCAGTACGGTGCAGAAGTTACTGTACTTACCATGGGACTTCCAAAGGCTGATGAAGTTCTTCGTGAAGCAATGGCAATGGGCGCTGACAAGGGAATCCTTGTAACAGACCGTGTATTAGGTGGTGCAGATACCTGGGCTACTTCTACTACAATCGCTGGTGCATTAAGAAACCTTGACTATGATTTAATTATCACAGGCCGTCAGGCTATCGATGGAGATACCGCACAGGTTGGTCCTCAGATCGCAGAGCATCTTGGACTTCCGGTTATTTCCTATGCACAGGATATCAAAGTAGAAGGTGACAGCGTAATCGTTGAGCGTCAGTTTGAAGATGGATATCATGTATTAAAAGCAAAAATGCCTTGCTTGGTTACAGCATTATCTGAATTAAACGAGCCGCGTTACATGACTCCAGGCGGAATCTTCGATGCATTTGACAAAGAAGTAACTGTATGGGGCAGAGCTGACCTTAAAGACGTAGATGATTCTAACCTTGGTCTGAAAGGTTCACCGACCAAAATCGCAAAAGCATCTGACAAAGTTCGTAAAGGTGCAGGCGAGAAGGTTGCTCTCGATACCGACGAAGCAGTATCTTACTTAATTGGCAAATTCAAAGAGAAACATATCATCTAATAAAAATAAGGAAAAGTGGTGAATAAAATGGGTTTAGAAGAGTATAAAGGAGTATTTGTCTTTGCACAGCAGGTAGACAACACATTAAATGGTGTTGCTTTTGAGTTACTTGGAAAGGGCAAAGAACTTGCAAAAGATTTAAATACAGAAGTAACTGCAGTATTAATTGGTTCTGATGTGAAAGGTCTTGCAGATCAGCTTGCTGAGTACGGCGCTGATAAAGTTATCGTAGTAGATGATCCGGAACTGAAGAACTACAGAACAGAGCCATATGCACATGCATTAGCATCTGTAATCAACGAATTCAAACCAGAAGTTATGTTAGTTGGTGCAACAGCAATCGGTCGTGACCTTGGTCCTACTGTATCTGCAAGAGTTGCAACAGGTCTGACAGCTGACTGTACTGTTCTTGAGATTGGTGATTTCCCAATCAATCCAGTTGGAAACCAGGAGCAGAAACACAATCAGTTACTGATGACCCGTCCTGCATTCGGTGGAAATACCATCGCAACAATCGCTTGTCCGGATAACCGTCCTCAGATGGCTACTGTACGTCCAGGCGTTATGCAGAAAATTGCTCCAATCAAAGGTGCAAAAGCAGAAGTTATCGAGTTCAATCCAGGATTTACACCAAACAACAGATATGTTGAAATCATGGATATCGTAAAAGAAGTTAAGAATACAGCAAACATCATGGACGCTAAGATCTTAGTATCCGGTGGCCGTGGAGTTGGTTCTAAAGAAAACTTCAAACTGTTAGAGGACTTAGCAGAAGTTCTTGGTGGAACAGTAAGCTGCTCCCGTGCAGTTGTAGAGAATGGATGGCTTCCAGTTGACTTACAGGTAGGTCAGACAGGAAAGACAGTTCGTCCTCAGATTTACTTTGCAATCGGTATTTCCGGAGCAATCCAGCACGTAGCAGGTATGGAAGATTCTGATCTCATCATCGCAATCAACAAAGACGAAGATGCTCCAATCTTCGACGTTGCAGATTATGGTTTAGTAGGAGACTTAAACAAGATCGTTCCAGCTCTTACAAAAGCATTAAAAGAGGAAATGGCTGCAAAATAATCCGTTTATGGATGTAATATTTCATCTTGGATGAGTCGCATTTAAGATGAGTGATAAAAGGGTGTCATGCAAACCGGAAGATTTGTGTGATGCCCTTTTTTATGCACCTGGCGGGAAATTTGCAAAGTATGTTGCCTGTAGTTAAACTGCAGGTATTTTTTGGAATACAAACATTGTATACAGTGGGAAAAAGTGGTATTCTAAACAAGGTTTGCAGGAAACTGTTTTGGCAGTGTGGCAGACAAATAATATTGCGGCATCGGCAGACAGATGCAGAAAAGAGGAAGAGACTATGAATAGAAGTAGCAGAACAGTGAAACTCGTTGAGATGGCTCTGTTGGTTGCAATCATTCTGATTCTGGCTTTTACCCCACTTGGTTATATTAAGACACTTGGTCTGGAAATTACATTGATTGTAGTTCCAGTTACAATTGGTGCCATTATTTTAGGACCATTGGGTGGAGCAGTATTAGGAGCAGTATTTGGAATCACAAGCTTTATCCAGTGCTTTGGAATGAGTCCTTTTGGAGCAGTACTCCTTGGCATCAATCCATTCGGAACCTTCGTGGTATGTGTAGTATCAAGAATTCTGATGGGCTGGTTGACCGGACTTATCTATAAGGGATTATCCAAATTCCCAAAAATGAAAAACTGGAAGATTTTAATTGCCAACCTGGCAGGTCCAATCTTAAATACCTTTTTCTTCATGTCAACACTGGTAATCTTTTTCTTCAGCTCCGATTACATACAGTCACTGGCAGGCGGATTAAATCCATTCCGTTTTGTCATTGCCTTTGTAGGTGTCAACGGACTGGTTGAAGCAGCAGCCTGCTTCGTGGTAGGAAGTGCAATTACCAAGGCATTGCAGGTTGCAATGAAAAATAAATAAAGAATATCTGCTTCAGATAAAAAGAGGAATGCTCTGTTTTCGTAATTAGAAAACAGAGCATTTTGTATGCTGGAAATTTGCTGAATATAAGAATGAAGTTATGAATTGTCATAACAAAAACGGTATTTACTGCCACAGATATATTCATATCCAACATGGATGAGCTCATTGTGAATATCATACATTTCTGTATGAAAAAGAAACAATGGGTCACCGGGTGAAATATGAAGAAGATTGGCTTGTTCCGTTGAGGCTTTTACTGCATCAATATAAGAATTCTGTGAACAACCAATGCATATATCATATTTTTCACGAAATAGCTGATACAGAGAGCTATCTAAAGGTTCTGTCAGCAAAAATGAAAATTTGTGACATGGATAATAATTGTTCTCAATCATAATAGGTGTTGCATCTGCATATCGAATACGTTGGATATAAACAATAGAATCGCCCTCAAAGAGTTCAGCATTATCAAGATGATACTGTTCATATGGTATGACTTCACGTTTGGTTACAATAGTAGATGCCTCCATTTGATTGGCTTTGCATGCATCAGAAAAGCTGAGAGTATGTTCCAGTTTACGAAAAATTTTCCGCTCTTTTACAAAGGTTCCTTTTCCCTGTTTCTTAATTAAGACCCCTTCATTACATAATTCAGTAATTGCACGCCTTATGGTAATACGGCTCACATGATATAGTTCAGACAATTCAGTTTCTGTCGGGATTTGCTGACCGGAAATATAAATTCCTTTTTTTATTTGTTCGAGTAAATCATTTTTTAACTGTTCAAACAGTGGTATATCACTGGTTGTGTTCAATTTCATAATAATATCACCTCACAAACGTTATAATAACATATAATGTTTTGCATGACAATATGAATTTAAAAAACATTATATTGAAAAGATTATGTGAAAAATTGTATAAAAAGTAATAAAAAGTAAAGGGAAAGTATAAAAAATAGATAATAAAATGTTGAGAATGCTGAAAGTGATTTGAGAAAAAGAAACAATATTGCAATATAACGTTATATGATGATATAATCAATTTAACAAAAGGAGGTGGAAAAATGCAAAAAGAAGCAGACAAGATATTTCAATCAACCTGTATTTTTGATTCTGTTTCAGAAGAGGCATATCCAGGATATGTGGCAATAAAAGGAAAACAGATTCTTGAAGTCGGATGTGGAGATATCCCAAATGAACTGGTGGGTGAATCTACTGAAGTTGTGGACTATGGAGAGGGAACCATTTGCCCGGGATTTGGTGATACCCATACATTTTTCACAGGATATGTAGTGGATTATCTTGGTGTGGATTTATCAGAAGCAGTTAATCTGAAACAAATAGTTGAACGGTTATCAGAAAATCTGGAAATGAATCCGGAGACGGTCGTTCTATTTGGAAATCATTTACAACCGGAGCTGGCAGAAAAAATAAATAAGGGAGGTGAATTGGAACAGGTTAAAAGACCGGTTATTTTATTTACTGCCGGACATGGGTATTGTGCTATGAACAAAGTTGCAGAAGAAGTGTTTGGGTTTACACCAGATACATGCGGAAGTTCAGAGGCAATTTATAAAATTATGAAAATTTATCTGAATGATAGAGATTTTATTATTCCACAGTTTAAGGCATATATGTCTATGTTAAACAGCCATGGAATAACATCTGTAAAAGAAATGGGATTTGATAATTTTTATGGATTTACAGATATATTGGCTGAATTGGAACAGAAAGCAGAATTGAGCCTTCGGATTTCCTTTATGTCACAACCAGTAGGAAAGAAAATGGATTTAGCATATGGAAAAGAAATGAAGAAGAAATATCATTCTGATTTTTTAAGGTTTTCCGGTTATAATCAGATGACAGATGGATTGATTGTCTCAGAAGAGGCAGATCTGATGGAGCCATATGAGGGAAAAGATTATTGTTGCCAAAAGAATATTGATTATGCATTATTAGAAGAAGATGTACTTACAGCAGACCGTGAAGGATTCAGATTTACATTGCATTCTGAAGGGGATGGTTCCTTCCATAAAATTCTTCAGATTTATGATAAATGTGAAAAGGAAAATGGAAGATTAAAGAATCGACATGGAATTACTGATTTGGAATTGACGGGTGCAGTGGACGAAGAAAAAATGGCACAGCTTGGAGTCTTTGGTGAGATTTATACACAGGTTTATAAGTTGGATTCCTGTGAAAATTGGAAACAAGACTATGATGAAAAACTTGGTAGCAGGCGGAGCCGTTATATGAATTATCGTTCAATGGCAGATCATGGTGTGATTTTAAGTGGTGCAACGGATCTCCCGATGTTAATACCGGATATACCTGAGGCAATTTATTATGGATGCGGAACCTATGCCGCAGATGGAAAAGAACCGGTTCAGCCGGAAAATGGTCTGACAATACCGGAAATGTTAAAAACCTGGACAATTGGAAGCCAGTATGCCATGGAACAGGAACATATATTAGGAACGCTGGAAAGCGGTAAGCAGGCTGATATAGTAGTTTTTGACAGGAATCTTCTCAAAACAGATATTGAAGAAATTCGAAAGGCACATGTTTTAAGAACCATATGTGCTGGACAGGATGTTTATAAAGAAATGGAGAATAGGTAAAGGAGGTTTTGTGATGAGTGACAAAACAAAAGCACATTTGAGTGCAAAAACGTTATGGGTACTTTTTATTCTGGGACTTGTAAATGCAGTTATGTATTGTTTCCCTTATATCAGATATGTGTTTTATGATCAGCAGATTGCAGCTATGGGAATTACAAATACCCAGTCAGGAATTTTAATGACAATTTATGCGGCAGCAAATACGATTACATTGATTCCCGGTGGAATATTAGCTGATAAGTGGTCTGTGAAAAAATGTCTAGTAGGCTCTATTCTGGGTTCTGTAGTTATCGGAATTATTTATGCACTTACCATGAATTTTGCAGTAGCCTGCGTATTATGGGCTGGACTTGGTGTGTCTACAATTTTTGTATTCTGGGCAGCAATAACCAAAGCAGTAGGTCAGGTTGGCACAGCAGAAGAGCAGGGAATGTGTTATGGAATTTATTATGCTGCATCAGGTATTATTTCTGCAATTTTAAATGCAGTATGTTTACAGGTAAGCCGTTTATCAGATGACCCATCTACTTCCTTTAGTATTGCAGTATGGGCAATGGTAGCATTTACAGCAGTTGCTTTAATTCTGACAATGATATTTTTTAAAGAAAAAAGTATTACACAGACAAAATCTTCTGATGAAGAATTTAAAATTAAATATGTCGGTGAAGCGTTAAAGAATCCGATGACCTGGCTCTTTTCACTGATGGTATTATGTGCATATGGTCTGTATACAAGTGTATCCTATTTTTCACCATATCTGACGGATGTACTTGGTATACCGTTGGTACATTCATCTTTTATCAGTATTGTGAGAAGTAATCTTATGAACCTTTTATGTCCGATTGGTGGAATTATCGTAGATAAGATTTTTAAATCTTCTACAAAATGGTATATTACTGCATTTGGAATTACAATTGTGATTTATGGTGGAGTATTGATAATGCCATCCAGCATCAGTCCGGTACTGGCAACAATTGTTTCTTTGTTACCAAGTGCAATTGGTATGATGCTTTACGGAGTAATCTGGTCGGGATTACAGGAATGTAAATTTAAACCGATATATGCAGGAACTGTAATTGGAATTGCATCTATTATCGGATATTTGCCAGATTCTTTTTACTATATAATTTTTGGAAAGTGGATGGATAAATTTGGAAATAATGCTTATCCAATGATTTTTGGCTTCCTGATGGGAACTGCTGTACTTGGTATGGTTATAACAATTTTAATGAGAAAACTGATTAAGAAAAATAACTAAGAAAGAAGGTATTTAAAAATGCATGCATCAGAATTTAACGTAGAAAAATTTGTTGATATAATTGAAAAGGAAAATGGAACAATCAGTGAAGTATATTTTGTGGCCTGTGGAGGCTCTCTGGTTGACCTTTATTCTTCATGTTACTTTATTAACCGAGAATCATCCACTATGACAGCAGAGTGGATTACCAGTAAAGAATTTGTTTTAACCCCTCCAAAGAAACTTGGAAAACACTCCGTTGTCATTATCTGTTCACATGGTGGAAATACAAAAGAAACGGTAGAAGCAGCAGAACTTGGTGTAAAGGAAGGTGCATTTGTAATTACATATACACATACACCGGGCAGTGCCTGCGACAGTGAAAAATTCCATGCAATTGTCTATGATTGGGAGCCGGAAACATTACAGAAGGATAGACCATTAGGATTAAATTACAGTATTATAAATGAGTTGATTCACAGACAGGAGCCGGAGTATAAACTTTATGAAGGAATGAAAGATGGAATCACTAAATGCGATGCAATTATCCGTAATGCAACAAAGAAGTTTCAGAATAAGGCATGGAATTTTGCAGAACATTATTATAATGCACCATTTTTATATATTATGGCATCCGGTTCTGCATATGCACAGGCATACGGATTTGCAATCTGTTCTCTTCAGGAGATGCAGTGGATGGACTGCTGTTATCTTGATTCCGCAGAATATTTCCATGGACCATTTGAGGTAACAGATAAAGACCATATTTATATCCTCTTAAAATCGGTAGGAAAAACAAGAATGATTGATGAAAGAGCAGAAGTATTTTTAAATAAATATGCGGAAAAATATGAGATTATTGATGCAGCAGATTGTGGAATGGATGCAATAGATGATTCCTGCGTAGATTATTTTAATGCTCCATTGTTCTATGAAATGAGCGTGTTATACCGTACTGCAATTCAGAATAAGAGCGGACACCCATTGGATATGCGCCGGTATATGGGAGTTGTAGAGTACTAGACGAAAGGAGAAACAGTATGAAATATGACGTAAGTGTGGTAGGCTTTGGGGATAACGTGGTAGATATTTATACTCACGAGAATGTACAGTATCCAGGTGGAAATTGTGTAAATCTTGCTGTGTATGCCAAAATGTTTGGTGCAAAAAGGTGTGCCTATATGGGCTATTTTGGTACTGATAAAAATGCAGATCATGTTATTTCTGCGTTGAGGGAAGAACAGATTGAACTGGTAAAGTGTAAGAAAATTGAGGGAGAAAATGGTTATTCCAGATGTACCTTAGAAGATGGTGACCGTGTATTCTTAGATTATAATGAAGGTGGAGTCCGGAGCAGACATATTTATGATCTGGATGAATTTGACTTGGAATATCTTGCAGAATTTGATCTGGTACACAGTGGAAATTACTGTTATATGGAGTCACAGCTTCCAAAGATTAAAGCAGCAGGACTTCCGTTATCCTTTGACTTTTCTGATGACTCTGAACCGGAATATTATGAAAAAATAGCTCCATTGGTAACATATGCATTCTGCTCCTTTGATGGAACAGATGATGAAGTAAAGGAGCATCTTCAGAAGGTAGCATCTTATGGACCGAAAATTGTATGTGCATCAAGAGGGGCAAAAGGCTGTATGCTCTATGCTAATCATGAGTTCTTTGAACAGTCAGCTTACCCGATTGAAAAGGCAATAGATACAATGGGTGCAGGAGACTCTCTTATTACAACTTTTATGGTAGGTTATCTCGACCGCAAGAAAAAGGGTATGCATGATGATGTGGCAATCAAAGAGAGCATAAAAGAGGCTGCAAAGTTTGCTGCAAAAGTATGTCAGATGGAAGGTGCATTTGGACATGGAAAAGAAGTTCAGATAGATGCCCTGAAAACGAAATAAAAGAATAAAAAACGAATCGTAACACATACTATTCCGGAAAATACAGGAAATGAGGCGGAATAGTATGAAGCATAAGACGTATCGTATCTGCCTCCTTTCACTGGTGATAATCGCCGTGATAGGAGGCATTCTTTATTATACCAATGAAAATGGAAATAAAAGTACGAAGGGCGAAGGAACATTTGTAACAAAATTCGTAGAAAGGATGCCATTTTCATGAGTAGTCAACAGACAAGTCTTTATATTAAAATCGAAAAGAATTCCATGGTCAAAGACCGCCATGTCAAGTTATCGGATGTTGCCAGGATGACAGGAACGGATGAAGCAATGATACGTCAGTTGAAGCAGATGAAAATTTATTCCTTTCCACAGAAAGCAAAGAAAACAGAATATGTTCAGGTGATGACTTCCCTAAAAATTTTTGAAATGATACAGGCACAGTATCCCAATGTGGACATTACCAATGAAGGAGAAGCGGATTTTGTGATTGAATATGAACCGGCATTGCAGCCTTCCCAAACAGCGGAGTATGCAAAAACAGCTGTTTTATGTGTGCTGGTTTTCTTTGGAGCGGCGTTTACCATCATGGCATTTAATAATGACATTTCTGTGACAGAACTGTTCCAGAAGCTTTATTATCAGGTGATGGGGAAAGAATCCACCGGCATTACGGAGCTGGAAATCTGCTATAGCATTGGTCTGCCTGTGGGAGTTATCATTTTCTTTAACCATTTTGGAAACAGCAAGATAACAAACGACCCGACACCAATCCAGGTGGAGATGCGTAAGTACGAAAAGGATGTAGATGATACTTACATTGCCAACTGCGGACGGGGAGGCAAGACGATTGATGTGGATTAGACATGTTTTCCTGGGACTGGCAGGACTGACCGCCGGCGCTGCGGTGGCTGGAGGAACCTTTGCATTTCTGATTATGTTAAATATCATTCCCCGGATGATTGGAAAGACGAAGACTGCCGCCCGGATTTGTCTTTACGAGAATATGATTGTATTAGGTGGAATCGGAGGAAACCTCTTATCAGTTTTCCTTATGATGCGGATTCCGCTGGGACATATTTTCCTTGGAGTATATGGAATCTGTGCAGGATTATTCGTAGGCTGTGTGGCAGTAGCTTTGGCGGAAATTTTAAAGACCTTCCCGGTTATCTTCCGCAGAACGAAAGTAAAAGTGGGATTGTGGGTGATTCTCTGGTTTATGGCATTGGGAAAGACAGCAGGCTCACTTTTCTATTTTATAAGACGGTTATCAGATTCTTGAAGTAAAAACACTGTAAAGGGTAAAATAGTGAGAAAAGATAATTGATAGGAATTGGTAGAACAATATGCAGTTCGGGTTGATGTTTTTCGTGAAATGTTATAAAATGAAAATATAAAAATCCGTAAGGAAGAAGTGAAAAAATGATACAGTCAATTGCACGTCAGAGTGTTGTAATCAAATGTAATCTGCAGGCATCTATTATGATGGGAAACTATGAATTCTATTATGCGGCGGGTCTTGCATACAAACTGACCGGAAATATGGCAACAGGGATTTTACAACCACAGCAGTTAATTGAAGAGGTCAACCGGATGCTGGCAGACTATATGACAGATGATGTGCGGGAGCAGCATCTGATTCGGATGTTAAAAGATTACGAACCGGATGATAAACTAGATGAACAAATGCGTGAATTATTTCAGGAGGGACAGACAGAACAGCGTTTGTGGCAGGAATAGGAAGCGATGATATGGGGAAGAAATTTACAATTGGGGTATTGATTGGAAATGTGCATACAGCACATCCGAAGGACCTGATGAGAGGGATTCGGGCAGCAGCAAGCGGGATGGATGTTAATGTGATTTATTTTCTGGGAACGCAGAGTGTGCGTTTCAACCAGAAATTTGCACTGGAGGATTTTGATTATCAGTATAATACCGTCTATGATTATGCAAAATTAGCGAAAGTAGATGTATTGATTATAGCATATGGCTCTCTTTGCATTTTTCAGAAAAATGAAGATAAACAGGCATTTCTGGATAAATTTGCAGGAATACCATATGTACTGTTAGAAGATGCGACGGATGATCCACGGGGTATCTATGTCATGGTGGATAACTTTGGTGGTATGCAAAAATGTGTGGAGCATCTTATTATAGAACATCATTTAAAGCATCTGGTTTATCTTGGGGGACCGGAAGACAATCAGGATGCCATAGAGCGAAAAGCAGCATTTTTAAATGTTATGGCAGAACATCATCTGCCCGTGACACCGGAAATGATGGCGGTGGGAGATTATTCGGAATTCGTGGATAATCTTGTAGAACAGCTGCTAAAGGACAATCCGGATGCCGAAGCAATTATATCAGCTAATGATGAAATGACAGTGGCGTGTTATCGTGTATGCAAAGCCCATGGACTTCGGATAGGAAAAGACATTTTGATTACCGGTTTTGATGATGTGGAGAGGGCACGTTATAGTAATCCACCACTGACGACTGCCTCCCAGGATGCTTATAAAATGGGGCAGATAGCGGTAGAAAAGGCAGTAGATATCTGTGCAGGCAGACCAGTGGAATCTGTCCGGTTGGATGCAGAACTTATAATCCGGGAATCCTGTGGCTGCAAAGTAACACGAAGAGCGAAAGAAAAGGCAGATGAGAAAACAGAACTGCTTCATATTATTGATGAATTAAGGCTTTTTCAGCATAAATCGTGGCTTGGACCATTTCTGATCCGGGACCTGATGCAGGAAGCAGAGAATGAGAAATCTTTCTACCGGAAAAGTGGAGAAGTATTTTATCATCTGGGTATACGCAGTTCCATGCTTTATCTGTTGGAGCAGCCGGTTACCTATGAAAATGGACAGAAATGGAAGATGCCCCAAAGGATGTATTTAACTATGCACCAATACAGGGAAAATATTCAGGTATTTGAGAAACAGGAACGTCCATATATAGATGGAAGCTTTGGTGTACTGGATTGTTGCAGCTCCGGTGAAGATCATTTTTCTTATATCAGCTTTCTATTAATTGATGGAAAGCGGCAGTACGGACTATTGATGCTTGAGATTGAACCGGAAGAGATTTCTTTTTATTATATACTGGCATTGCAGCTTGGAACATCTCTCCGCTTTCTGGAAGCAAATATTAAACAGAAAAAATATCGTGACCGGCTGCGGGAAAAGAATGAAGTATTAAATTTTATTGCAATTTACGATGAACTGACCGGAATCTATAACCGTAGGGGACTGATGGAGAGTCTGGTCCGGTTTAATCAGGATAATTTAGGAAAAAAAGCTTGTCTTATGATAGCGGACCTTGACCATTTAAAGGAAATCAATGATAATTTTGGCCATGCGGAAGGAGACTGCGCAATCCGGACAGCAGCAGGAATTGTAAAAGAAGTCTTTGGACAGTATGGAGATGTGGGAAGATTCGGAGGGGACGAATTTGCAGGCATTGTAAGATATAGCGAGATGGAAGAGAAGGAACAGCTCATTTACAATATTCACCAGAAATGTGAACAGTACAATGAACATTCCATGAAACCGTATTATGTTGGAATTTCAGTTGGAGTAGTAGAATTTGTCTGTGAAAAGAAGATTGATTTTATTGAGATGTTTAAGCATGCTGATGAATATCTGTATGAGGAAAAAAAGAAACGGCGCAAGACAGTCTGCCGTAATGTAAATTTCGAGAATTCGTAATAAGCCGGTGTTGAAAAACAAACGAAAATATGCTAGAATAAAACAAATCATATGGTAACGTTTCCATGCAAATGAAGACGTAAAGAGCGGACAGAAACAGCGGGGAGAAAGATATGCTTACAATTGGAAAAACGGGGTAATACGGATGAAGACAAGAAAGCAGAAAATTCGTCAGGAAAGGTCAGAAGAAATGCAGGAAACTCGGCAGCTTAAAGTAGAAAAAAGGGAAGAAAGAAAGCAGTTGGAAGTAAAGAAAGAGAAGCTTAAGAAAGTAAAGCCAAAAAAGGAAAAGTTAAAGAAAGAAAAGGTAAGAAAACCGAAGAAAGAACGGATTAAGAAGGAAAGACCGGCAAAACAGACGGAAAGAAAGCCACAGCCGAAGAAAACAGGCAACAGTAGAAAGGCTGCGAAGGATAAGGGAATGGGGCTTCGTGGCATTCAGGTGAAATTAATCGGGGCATTTATGATTCCGGTTATCCTGTTTGTTATCATCGGTTTTATGATTTATTCAAAGTGCAGTACTACCTTGAATAGTACATACGAGGCTTCTGCAAATACCAGTGTTGGTACATTGGAAGAGTATCTCGGACTTGGTTTTGAGAATATTGAACTGATGGCAACACGTCTTTCTATTAATTCTGCAATTACAAGTTATTATACAGGTTCAGAAGTAAAGTCAGAGTCTATGCTGATGGATACAAAGGTTGCATTGAGCAATGAATCTACTGCAGACAAATTCATCGATCACATTATAGTTTGTGCGAAGAGTGGAACAGCATGCAGTGAAAAGGGTGCAATCCGTGGAGATGTATATAATGCGTTTGTTGAGTCGGAAGAAGGAAAGAATGTAGAGTCTGAGATTGGCATGGGAAGTATGTGGATCAGCAGCCACCCAGCCATTGATGAAGTCACCGGATATGACAGTGATGAGTATGCATTATCTCTTGTTACCGTTCTTAAGAATAATAGCAATAAATCTGTTGGATATATCATCATTGATGTTAAGACAAGCTTTATCCAGGATATATTAGATAATGCACAGATTAGTGATAACAGCATCAAGGGCTTTGTATTAGAGGATGGAAGCCAGGTGTTAAGTGGAGATAGTGATATAAAATTTACAGATACGGACTTTTATCAGGAAGCATTAGCAGGAGAAAATCTGCAGGGTTCTAAAGAAGTGTCTTATGAGGGCGCAGATTATCTGTTTACATACAGCAGGATTGAAGGTACGAATATGCTGGTATGTGCCATGGTTCCGCAGAAAGAGATTATGGCAGGTGCACAGGCGATTCTCAGATATACGTTAATTGCCGTAGCAATATGTGCAGTTATTGCAATCGTGGTAGGTTCCGTTCTTGCAAGCGGAATTTCCAAAGCAATCCGTAAGGTTAACCGTGTCTTAAAAAAGACCTCCGATGGAGATTTGACCGGACAGATCAGCATGAAGCGTAAGGATGAGTTTAATGTGTTGTCATCCAGCATTACCAATATGATTGGCAGTATGAAGGATCTGATTCTCAAGATGACCAATGTCAGCGGTCATGTTTCTGATTCGGCAGTCCAGGTAGGAACCAACTCCGAAGTTTTATTGGAAGTAACAAAGAATATTACGGAAGCAGTGGATTATATCAACAGTGGTATTTCCCAGCAGGCACAGGATACGGAAAGCTGCCTGGAGCAGATGAATGGTCTGGCAGAAAGAATCAATGTTGTACATGAGAATACTGATGAAATCAGCGAAATTGCCCAGGAAGCCCAGGGAGCAATTGAAAATGGTATGGTTATCGTAGCAAACCTTGGTGAAAAAGTTCAGGGTACAACGGAAGTAACAGAGACCATCATCCGGGAAATCAGAGAACTGAACAAAGAATCTATTGCAATTAACAGCATCATTGGAACAATCAATGAGATTGCAGAACAGACCAATCTTTTGTCCTTAAATGCATCAATTGAGGCGGCGAGAGCCGGTGAAGCAGGAAGAGGATTTGCAGTAGTTTCTGAAGAAATCCGTAAACTGGCAGAACAGTCCGGAAATGCGGGTAATCAGATTGGTGAGATTATCAATCATATTCAGGAGCGTCTGGCAGCTACCATCGAGACAGCTGGGCTTGCAGGCGAGAGCGTTGCATTCCAGACAGAAGCATTGAATAATACCGTTGATGTATTTAAGAATATCAGTCAGCAGGTAAGCAAGCTGGCAGAGGATGTTGAGAAGATTACCCAGAGTGTGGGGGGTATCGAGCAGGCAAAAGAAGATACCATGAATGCCATCGAAAGTATTTCAACAACCTCTAACCAGACAGAATCTGCATCTGAAGAACTTGCCCGTAGTACAGAGAAACAGTTACAGGCAGTAGAAGTATTAAATGATGCGGTAAAACGGCTTCAGATGGATGCAGAGGATCTGGATACATCAGTAAGTATCTTCAAGGTACAGTAAGGAATATAATTCGGCAGTCAGGTTTCTGGCTGCCGTTTTTTTCGCAAAGAATCCGTAAGAAGCTGCCAGTGACAGGTTCTGTAGAGCGAGCTTGATATTATGGCATAGAATACATATAATAAAAGTCAGAGTATTTCAAAAGTTTGAGAAATCTAAGAAGTTGAGATAGAAAAGAGGAGAAATAAATATGCAGACAGGAAAAGCAATTTCAGTTCCGGCAATTCTGAAAGTCGGAAATGGCACGTTAAATCAACTGGGAAGTTATTTAAAGGGAGAAGGTCTAAAGCAGGTAGTTATTTTCCTTGGAAATGGTTTGATTGATATGTTTGGTGAGACTGTAATGGAATCACTGAAAAAAGAAGAAATTACAGTATTGGAGTATAGCGAACTGGATACCGTTGATATTGATGATATTATAACGCTTGCATTTTCCATGCCGAATAAAACGCAGGCAGTTATTTCAATTGGTGGCGGAAAAGTAATCGATGCCGGAAAATATGCCGCATTTTTAAGAAATATTCCATTTATCAGCGTACCGACCTCCAGCTCCAGTGATGGATTTTCTAGTGCCAGCGCCTCCCTTCTGGTGCATGGCAAGAGAACTTCGGTTCCGGCAAAACTGGCTTATGGCATTGTGGTGGATACGCAGATTATCCGCACGGCACCGGAGAAATTTATTTATTCCGGTATCGGAGATATGATTTCAAAAATCACAGCATTATATGACTGGATTTATGAGGAAAAATGTGGTTACTCTACGGTAAATGATTTTGCGGTTATGATAGCGAAGAAAGCGGTGAACAGTTTTGTCCGGACTCCATATCAGAGCATAAAGGATGAATTGTTTTTAAAAGAACTGGTGGATTCTCTAGCCATGAGCGGAATTGCCAATGAAATAGCCGGAAGCAGCGCACCGACCAGTGGAAGCGAGCATTTGATTTCCCACGCACTGGACAAATTATTGGAAGCACCACAGTTACACGGTATTCAGGTCGGCATTGCAACCTATATCATGAGCAAGGTGCACAATCACAGATATGTGCGGGTACAGACCGTATTGGAAGAGACCGGATTTTTTGATTTTGCAGCAACACTTCAGGTGAAAAAGAGCGATTTCCTTGCGGCAATTGATTTGGCACCGTCTATTAAGCCATTCCGTCACACTTACCTTCACGAAGAAAAATACCGGGAAGAAGCAAAGCGTCTGGTGAGAGAAGATGAAATCTTAAATCGTATATTGGTTGACTGACATTCATAAGGAACTGCCGGGCATCCGTAAGAAGCTGCCGGTGTATGTATAAAAGAAACAATTTTTGCCATACTAAAATAAAAACAAAAATTACAGGGAAGGTTTTAGCATGGCAAAAAGTGAATCAGAAAAAGATATACGACAAAAAAATGAAAATCTGAATAAAACAGTACAGGAGCAGGATGTTGCGGAAAGAAACCAGGCATATAACGAATATGTAAAGCAGGTAACACCAACGCATAATCTTGCCCTGAAAATGTTAAAAGCATTTGTGACCGGCGGAATTATTTGTTGTATTGGCCAGGTGATTTTAAATATTGCACAGAACGCAGGACTGGATAAAGATACTTCCGGCGGCTGGTGCAGTATGATCCTTGTCCTCATGAGCGTAATTCTTACCGGTCTTAATATTTATCCATCAATTGCAAAATTTGGCGGGGCAGGAGCCCTCGTTCCAATTACCGGATTTGCCAATTCAGTAGCGGCTCCTGCCATCGAATTCAAAAAGGAAGGACAGGTCTTTGGGATTGGCTGCAAAATTTTTACCATTGCGGGTCCGGTAATTCTTTATGGAATCTTTACAAGCTGGCTACTTGGGGTCATATACTGGATATATCAGCTGATAGCGAGGTAAATTGGGCAAAATCATTGTGAAATAAGAGTGTTTTGCCAAAAGAAGTAGAAAAGCAAGATTTTATCAAGGAAGAGGAGCCGTGTCCTGTGGTAAATTGGGCAAAAATGTTGAGAAACAAGAGAATTTTGCCCAAAAGGAGAAGAAAAACAAATTCACAAAGTCAGCTTCCTGCTAATCCCCAAAATAGTAATGAATTAATTGCTCGGCATAAGCAGAATCAAAGGGATGCTCACTTGTTTCATAAGTAGTAATTAATTGAATGGATGGGATAATGTTATGTGCGGTGTAAAGCTGAAGCTTGGAAAAGACATTCTTTCGATAAGAAGGAAAATCCATCAGACCAAAATGCTCCCAGTAATAAAATGCTCCTGTTTTAGGATGACGAAGCGTGAAATCAGGGTGCAGGGTAGTTTCGCCTAAACACAGTGCACATTCATAACGAAAAGGAATACGGTTATGTGAGAGCAGTGTTGCAATCAGTGCTTCTGATTTGGAACGGACCATCAGACCGGAAGCAGATTTGTGAATCCGTTGTTCCGGGTATTTGATATTGTATTCAAAATCAGCATTCATCCATTGATTTAATTCTGTGGAAATGGGTTGGAGGACAGTGTGAAATAATTCACAATAGGGAGAAGATTCTTGAAAAAGAGTTTCAATTTTAGAAGGATGTGAGGCAAGGGTGTCAATACAGGTGCGGATTGTCTGTCGCTCAAAAGAGAGGGACTGCAGTTTTAGTTCTAAATATTTTTTCCGGGCCATGACTTGAGCAAAATTTTTCTCTTTCTTGGGAATATAAAACTGTTGGGATAGAAGTTGATGATACCACTTGGTATAGTTGCCATTGTGGGTACAATAAAGAGTGCCGGGTGGCAGAGTGGAAAGTTCATCCTGAATGGCAGAGATTTGCTCCGTAAGATTCTTATAATGAGATAATAGTTTATTATAGATGTCAGTTTCTCCTTTCTCAAAAAGTTCAATGGAAATATTGAAAAATGTTGAAATTAATTGCTGCCATGGATTTATTACAGCATAACCGTAGATAGAAGTAAAGAAAAGAAACATGAAAAATTTCTGAAAAATACATAAAATGCCAGAACCTGGACATGCTAATCACAAAAAGGAGTGATGATATGTCTGAGGTAAAGGGAAAACAGAGTCTTCGCTTTGCGAAGACTCCTTTTATTTTAAATTCGGCATCGGTGGTCGGAAAGAAAGAAGGAGAAGGACCACTGGGAGAGTATTTTGATGTGATTGGAAATGATGACAAATTTGGATGTGAGTCATGGGAGGAAGCAGAAAGTACCTTGCAGAAGGAAGCAGCAACCCTGGCATTGGGAAAATCTGGGCTTACGCCGGAAGAAATCCGTTATATTTTTGCAGGAGACCTGTTGGGTCAGACTATAGCAACATCCTTTGGACTTCTCGACTTTGAAATTCCGCTGTTTGGTGTGTATGGAGCCTGCTCTACGGCAGGGGAATCCATGTCACTTGGAGCAATGTGCGTGGCGGCAGGATTTGCGGAAAATGTCCTGACGATTACATCCAGTCATTTTGCCAGCGCGGAGAAACAGTTCCGATTTCCGTTGGAATATGGGAATCAGCGTCCCATGTCGGCTACCTGGACGGTTACCGGAAGTGGTGCCTATGTATTGTCCACCCAACGGACTCATGTAAAAATCAGTGGAATCACCACCGGAAAAATTGTGGACTATGGAATTCATGATTCCTTAAATATGGGAGCAGCGATGGCTCCGGCAGCAGCAGATACCATAGCAGCACATTTTACGGATTTTGGAAGCAAGCCGGAAGAATATGACCGTATTATAACAGGGGATTTAGGAACTGTCGGACAGGAAATCCTATTTGATTTGCTAAAGAAAAAGGGCTATGACATCGAGAACAATCATTCAGATTGCGGAATCGAAATTTTTGATGCAAAAGAACAGGATACGGATGCTGGTGGAAGCGGCTGTGGCTGCAGTGCTTCTGTTTTATCTGCCTATTATCTGCCAAAGATTATTTCAGGGGAATGGAAAAAGGTGTTATTTGTGCCAACCGGAGCATTGCTTTCCACAGTAAGTTATAACGAAGGGAAAAATGTACCGGGAATTGCCCATGGAGTAATGCTTGAGTATGTGCCGTAACAAAAGCCTGGTAGATAATAAAAAGTAATAATAGTTTTGATAAGAATGATGGAAGAAAGGAAAAGAACACATGGATTACGTGAATGCATTCTGGGTAGGAGGCCTGATATGTGCCCTCTGCCAGATTTTAATGGAAAAGACGAAAATGCAGCCGGGACGGATTATGGTGCTATTGGTATGTTCTGGAGCTGTTTTGGGAGCAATCGGTGTATATCCGCCTTTCGTGGAATTTGCAGGGGCGGGAGCATCGGTGCCATTGTTAGGCTTTGGCAATACGCTGTTTAAGGGAATTAAGGAAGCAGTTGATACCAATGGATTTATCGGAATCTTCATGGGTGGATTTACGGCAACGGCGGTAGGAATCTCTGCTGCATTGGTATTTGCCTATCTGGCATCCCTGATATTTGAACCAAAGATGAGAAAGTAGAAAATCCACACAGAAGATGCATAGAAAAGGATAGGTTGGAAACAATAAACTTGAAATCAATAAAAAGGAGATATTGAACATGAAGAAATTAAGAAAACTGGTGTTGACCATGATGGTAGTGTGCCTCTTTGGCAGTATGGCAGCCTGTGGTAATAGGAATGGGAATGAGGAAAATACTACGGAAAACGGAGCAGGAAGTAACAATACTACCAATAAGAATGACACAGACAATAAGAATAACACAAATGACAAGGATAATCGTGACAATACCACAAACAATGGAGATAATGGCGACGGTGTGGTAAATGATGTGACAGATGGAGTAGTAGATGGCGCAGAAGATATTGTAGATGGTGTAGATGATGCAGTAGATGATGCCGGAACCGGAATTAAAGATGCTGTGGATGATGCGACAACCGGAACCAATGGAAATGGTAATAATAATGCAAAAACAGCAAGATAATGACTTTATAATTGTATATATTGTTTTTGAAAAGAACGACCCTAGGGAATTTTCCTAGGGTCGTTTCTGGTATAAATAGTTGTTATATTTGCGTAGAACAATTTCTTCTTAACAAAATGCTCTAACTTAATAATGATAAAAAGGAGTTTATTTTAGTGACCACAAAACTGACCACTTAAAGGACTATCTCAGATAGCTTCTCAATCTCATGTTGTTTTCTTCTAATGGAAGAATGTACATATGTATTTAATGTAATATCAACAGAAGCATGTCCTAATATTTCACTTAATGTTTTTGCATCAATTCCAACTTCTATACATTGTGATGCAAACGTATGTCTCAATCCGTGAAAATTTATTCTTCCTATTTCACATTTCTGCAAAACAGAATGAAATCGATATTCAAATGTTCTTGGGCTTACAAAAGACTCCCCTGTCGATACGACAAAATTTGATTTTGAAGATTTGTTAAATGTAGATAAGATATACCTTAATTTCGAAGTAATTGGAATAATTCTTTTTGAAGTTTGTGTCTTAGGCTCAGAAATTATAAGTTTGGTCTTATATTTAGAATCATCATCATTTATTACTCTTGATATTGTTCTTTTGACATATATTAGATTGTTTTCAAAATCTATGTCATTCCACGCCAATGCACATACTTCGCCAAGTCTTAAACCCGCATATACGGCAAGTGCTATCCCAGTTGTATTTTCATTTATATTTTTTCTGATATATTGTTCCAATTTCTGCTGCCAAATATGATTTAAACAATCAGCTTCCTTTCTGGGTGGAGATATATGCCCTATAGTGATGTCCTTCACTGATACACAATAATTCTTTTGAGCTGCATAATTTAAAATCGCAGTCAAAACAACCAATATTAGCTTTAAATAAGAAGCACTTAATGGCTTCCCTGTCACCAGATTTCCTGATGTTTTCTTTTCCAGTAAAAAACAGCGTATCATTTGTTCTGTAATCTGATTTATCTTTATTCTTCCAAACGTTACAATCAGATGTCTGTCAATAATTGTTGCATACTTTAAAACAGTTGCTCCTTTATGCTCAGCACGTTGCACTCTCAGCCATTCCCAGGCAACCTCTTCAAAAAAAGGGCTTTCTTTTTTACGATTATAACCATGCTGTCTAGCATCTAATAACTTATTCTTTGCTTCACGATACGTCTTTCCATACAATGATCGGCTCCGTTTTACTCCTTCCTCATCCACAAGCTGTAATCTGGCTTCCCAACGACCATCTTTACGCTTATGAATGTTTTCACCACTTCTGCTCATAATTTACGTGTTCCTCCTTTTGACCATTAATTTGACCACTTATATATTTCTGAAATCACTTATTGTTACATTTTTATCCAACAATAATGAAACGTTATATGTTATAAAAAGTGGTCCAAATAATAAAAAGAAATATTTTGTTGAAAAAATAAAGACAAAGTGGTAAATTAAAGTAGAGTTTTAAAATATGTATATATGTTAAGAAGAAATTGTTCTACGCAAATATAAAAAGGTGTTGTTGAGTATGGCAAATTTTAGAACAAAAGCAAAGGACTATCAGTTGAAAGTTACAGTAAAACTTTCTAGGAACGAGAAATTAGACGAGATTAGTCTGGATGATTATACAAGGAAATATGTGCGTGGATTGCTGAAAGTAAAGAAGATTAGCAAGAAAAAAATTGAATATCTGGGTCCTATAGGAATTAGTCTGCTGGATAGATTGAAAAAGGAAATTAGTAAATATGATTTCTTTTTTATTATGGAACAAATTGTGGACTTATGCCGGAAAATGGAAAATGCACAGTTAGACATTAATAGTATTGTCTTAAATCCAAAGAGTATTTATATAAATGAACAAACAAAAGAAATACAGTTTATCTATCTTCCACTTCAAGGAAGACAGAAGGTGAACTTACTGGAACTTATGTATAACATTATTTATGCAATAAAACCAAGAGGTGAATATGATAATAGTTTCATTTCACAGTTTGCCTATTTCCTTCGAGGAATGAATACCTTTGAAACGGAAAAGATAGAAAAATATATTATGAAAGAGGAACGGAAAGTTGTCTATATTATAAAAAAACATAATATAGGACAAAGTGGATTTATGACAGATAAACCACGAGACTATTATGAGCATTATGAAAAAAAAGAGGAGGATGAGTTGACAGGTCTTTTGGAAGACGAGGAAGCAACAGGACTTTTGGAAGACGGGGAAGAAGCAACAGGACTTTTGGAAGACGAAGAGGCAACAGGCTTGTTGAATGAGAATTATGAAGTTAAATATGCCACATTATACAGGGCATTGACGGATGAAACAATAGTGATTAACAAGCCTGTATTTCGACTGGGAAAAGAAAAGAACTATTGTGATTATTTTGTTTATAACAACAATGCTGTTAGTAGAAGTCATGCTGATATTATTACTCGGGGACAGCAGTTTTTTATTATGGATTTGAACTCAACCAACAAGACGTATCTTAATGGGACACAGATTACTCCACGACAGGAAGTAGAACTGTTTGAAGGAGATAATATAAGACTTGCAAATGAGGAGTTTGTATTTCATACATAATGGACAAGGAGATGTTTTATGAAGTATATAGCAATAGCTGAAACAGATGTAGGAATCGCGAAAGATACGAATCAGGACAGTATCTTGATTAAACATGCAGATAGTCAAGTGGGTGAATTAGTGCTGGCAGTGATTTGTGATGGAATGGGGGGATTGGCTAAAGGAGAGCTGGCAAGTGCCACTGTAATCAGAGAATTTTCAAGATGGTTTGATGAGGAACTGCCGTTTGAACTTACAAATTTGGATTTTCAAATTATCCAGGCAAAATGGACGTTGATGATTAAAGACTTGAATGCATTGATACTGGATTATGGGCACACAAATGGAGTGAGCCTAGGAACTACTTTTACTGGGATGTTGATTATAAATGACCAGTATTTGATAGGACATGTAGGGGATACAAGAGCTTATTATATTTCATCTTTAGTAAAGCAACTTACATTGGATCAAACTTTTGTCGCAAGGGAAATACAACGCGGGACACTTACATTGGAGCAGGCAAAGATGGATAAAAGAAGAAATATGTTACTTCAATGTGTGGGGGCATCTGAGCAGGTTGAACCAAGTATGATGATTGGTAAATGTGAAAAAGGAGTGTACATGCTATGCTCTGATGGTTTTCGTCATGAGATTAGTGAAGAGGAAATCTATGAGAAATTTAATTCAACAAAACTTAAAGATGCAAACACAATGCACATGAATGCACGGTATCTGATTGAAAAAAACAAAGAACGTCAGGAAAAAGATAATATTTCTGTAGTTTTAATTAAGAGTTGTTAAGGGGTGCAGTGCAATGGCAGAAATAGGAAGTGTTATAGATGGAAAATATGAAGTGTTGCGAGAAATTGGGCATGGTGGAATGTCTGTTGTATATCTTGCGATGGATACACATTTAAATAAACAGTGGGCAGTAAAAGAAATTCGAAAAAAGGGAAGCGGAAAAAATGATGAGGTAGTTGTAAACAGTCTTTTGGCTGAGGCAAATATGATGAAAAGACTGGATCATCCCGCGCTCCCTAGAATCGTGGATATTATTGATAATGGAGAAACTATCTATGTAATCATGGATTATATAGAAGGTGAGTCTTTGGATAAAATACTAAATGAATATGGTGCACAGCCAGAAGAGCTTGTAATTGGTTGGGCAAAGCAGTTGTGCGATGCTCTTTCATATTTGCATTCGCAGAAACCACCAATTATATATCGGGATATGAAGCCGGCGAATGTAATGCTAAAGCCGGAAGGAAATATTAAGATTATAGATTTTGGTATTGCACGTGAATATAAAGAACAGAAGTTATCTGATACAACGGTTCTTGGAACAAAAGGATATGCACCGCCAGAACAATATAGCGGACAGACTGATGCTAGATCTGATATATTTGCACTTGGAATGACATTACATCATTTGCTGACGGGAATTGATCCACGAAGTGGAGAAGCATATGCACCTGTAAGAATGTGGAATCCAGAACTTTCAGAGGGAATTGAACTTATTATTGATAAATGTGTGGAACCTGCAGCAGAAAATCGCTATCAGAACTGTACGGATCTTTTGTATGATTTGGAACATCCGGAATTAATTACAAAAGATTATAAAAAGAAACAAAAGCGTAAAGTGAGATTATTTGCTGGGGCGACGATATTGACATTAATTTTTCTCACTAGTGGGATAATATGTAATAGATTTGCAGTGAAAATTAATAGCAACAATTATGATAATTTAGTATCGGTTTCTACGTCTTCATCGCTGGATAAAAAAACGGAAAGTTATAAAGCTGCAATTGATATATATCCATATAGAATAGATGCATATCTAAAACTACTAGAAGCATATGAAGATGAAGGAAAATTTGGGAAGGCAGAAAATGATGAATTTCTTGCACTTTATAATAAAGGGAAGGATGGATTTGATGCATCTAGCAGAGAGTATGCAGAATTGAATTATAAAATAGGAATGATGTATTTTAATTATTATACAGATGAAGATGGAAGTTACAGTCTTTCAAATCGAATACAGAAGGCATACTCATTTTTTGAATTGAATTATCAGAATGAAGATATTTCACCAGATTTTAAAAGTAAAAATATGTCAGACTGTTATTATCAAATTTGCTATTTTTACAAAAAATATATTTTAAGTTCGGCTACAGTTGAAGAAGCATCTAAAAGTGATTACGAAAATTTGTTCACAACAATAAATGATACCTTGGAAAAAGTAAGGGAAGAGTCTCCATATGATCAATTATCACTTTATAATACGGTATTTATGCTGATGTATGATCAGCGGAGTAATATGATGCAGGTAAATGTTGATCAGGAGAGCATTCTTCAGATGGTGGATAATGTATATTCAGAAGCAAAAGGACTTGCTGTGAAGAAAGAACAATCGCAAAAGCTTCAGAATGAAATTGTTCGTAATTATGACTCATATAGAGAAGCAATTATTAGGGCATATAGCAATGCGGAAGAGAGGTAGAGGTTATGGCAGATACACTTAATATGGCGTCTATTATTCTGTTTGTTATGGTGGGAATATTTGGAGTCACGGCGATAGTATTATTTTTTACTTTTAGAATTCCTAGTGTGATTGGAGATTTGTCAGGCAAGAATGCAAGAAAGTCGATAGATAAAATGCGATTAAATAATGAACGTACAGGAAAGAAAGGATATTCTCCGGGTGCAATCAATTTAGAACGTGGAAAAAGGACAGAGCCAATTGAAATTTCTGAACAGATGGTAAGCTTAAATGATGAGACTGGATTGCTCCGGGAAAATTATCAGACAAATTATGAAGAGGAAGCAACAGGCTTACTTAAGGAGACAACAGAAATGCTTCAGAGTATTGATAATGAAACATCTTATAGAGAAGAACAGAATGATAAGAAAATATTGTTGTCAACTACGCTGAGATATATTGACGATGTGATGCTGGTGCATACAGATGAGGTAATATGAGACAGGATATAAACAGAAACAAAATAGTATTTATATTTATAATTGTATGTTGGTCATTATTTTCGATGACTTTTATGTGGATGCCGCTAACACAGCAGCATGAAAATGCAAGTAACCAGGGAATGATTGCAGTTGGATTGTTTTTTTGGATTACGTTTGTACTTAGTATTATTGGCGTAATGATATACAAGAAAATTAGAAAAGAAAATCGAAAACAAACAAAAGAACAACAACTTTTTAAGGTAAAACGTGGAGTATATTTGGGAGTAAAAGCTGCGTTTATTATGGCAATGATTGGTATGCTGATAATTATAATCATAGGGAAACAGGATTGTTATATAACATATGTGGATATTAGCGTTTTGGTTTATTCAGCAGGTTTATGCTATTTACTGAAAGATTTATGTGTGAGGAAAGAGAGGAAGAAGTTATGAAGGTTAACACGAGAAAAAAGTTAACACAAAAGATTTTGTCTACATTCATGGCTGTAATTATGATAATGAGTTTTATTCCATTATCGACATTACATGTAGATGCAGCAACGGATGAGCATCCGGATGCAATTACTGTGACAGTAAAGGATGTGGAAAATTCGCCGGTTGAAGGTGTATCTATTGTGTATCAGATTGATTCTGCTACGGATGGTGAGGCAAAATATAAAGGAACTGCAACAACAGATCAGACAGGAACGGCAGAGATTTTGCAGGCGTCACAATATGTGGAAAATGATTTGACAGTAACAGCTACTATATCAAAGGATGGATACAAGACTAATACAGAGACTATTAATAACATATCGCTAGCAGGTTCTGATGTGGATTTTCAGGTGACATTAGAAAAAGCAGAATTAGAGATAACTGGTATTACAGAGATACCGTTAAATGCTAATTATGAAAAAGGTAAACAACAACAACTTGTTAAAGTCTCAGGCATATTAGAGGGTGATTCTGTTTTCTATAGCACAGACGGAACGAAATGGCAGGAAGAGTGTCCGATGGGAGAGGAAGCCATGGATTATTCTGTATATGTAAAGGTTACGAGAACTGGGTATAAAGATTATACTTCTCAGAAATTAACAGCCAAAATTAATAAAATCAATTTATCAGACACTGTGAGTGCAAAGGCATATGTGGATAACTATGATGAAAAAGCACATAAAATAGTATCAATTACAGGTCTTGAGGATGGTGATGAAGTAAATTTAACCTATAATGAAAAAGAATATTCTTATACATATAGTAGTATAACGGATGAAAGCAATATTCCAGAAGTAGTGGATGTAGGAGAGTATGCGTATTCATTAAAAGTACATAGAAATGATAATTATAATGACTTTGTACAAACAGAGGAAAAAGCTAAGATTAATGCAACAAATATAGAGGGACTTTCAGCAGAGCTTAATACAGATCTTGAATATAACGGAAAAGATCAGGAACTTATTAAAAAGAAAAATGGCATTCCTGTTACAGGAGTGAAAGATGGAGATAAGGTGGAGTATAGGGTTCGATATGAAATGGATCCTGAATGGGCGGATGAAAATACAGGTTGGACACAGAATGAGCCAGTGGGAAATGAAGCAGGAACTTATATAGTAGAAATTCGCGTAACAAGAGCAAATTACAGTACAACGCCAATAGTCTTGAATCCTGCAACAACAACGATTGCAAAGGCAACACGAAAAATTGTATTTAATAAGAATACACCAAAGAATGGAACAATTGATTATGTTGGAGAAGAAATTGTAGTTGATTATCATGCTGAATGTACACCTGCCAGTGAGAATAACATTGTCTATAAAGTTGAAAATGTTACCGAGAATGATGTTACGGATATAAAGGAAATTGCATCAATTACAGAAAATGGAACTTTGACAATTAAAAAAGGCGGTTATTTACTAAAAATAACAGCGACAGTTCCAGCGGATGATAGTTATGGAGAGAGTTCTAATGAAATAATATTAGCCGTAGTAGATAAAGAAGAGGGACTAATTACTTTTTCAACGCAGGAAATATCTTATGTAATAGGTACAAGTGTAATTGCATCAGATATGAAGGTTACAAAAAAATACGAAAATGATAGCGGAAGTATTACATATCTTGCAGAGATAGAAGGTGGCAAGAAAAATCAGCAAATTGAAGATGCAGGACTTGCAATTGATGCTACAGATGGAGTTGTAACTGTAAGTGATTTGGCTAAATTAAATGAAACAATGAAGTCTATGGGTGGAACTTTGAAGGTGAAGGTAACTGCACAGAAGACAGAAGGAACTGGAAAACTTATAGGGACAAATGAAGAAAAAGTAATATATGATACGGCAAAGGCTTACTATGAAGTAGCAATTATGTATGAAACAACACCGGAAAATGCAATTGTAAAATATGATCCGAATAATAATATTCTGACTGAACCGAATGGAACAGAGGAGTCTGGATATTATAAAACTGAGGTAACGGTTCAACCGGCGGATGGATATATGATTTCAAAAGCTATAGATGGAAACTTTGAAAATCAGACATTATTTTCAGAACAGGGAAAAGTAGATGGTGCTGTATATTTGAAAAATAAATCTACGGGAGGTATTACTGCCGAGATTGCAACAGGGATAGAGTATCTTGATAGTGAAGCACCGGATACAGGTACGATGACGATTGAATATTCTGGAAAAGAGGAAGAGAAAAATAATAAGAACTATCATTATGGAAAAACTGTTGACATTACATTGACGGCGTATGATGAAACATCAGGGGTTTCCTATTTTACATGGAAATATGAGCGAGCAGCAGATGCGGATGAGTTGAATCTGGAAATAGAGGAAGGCACAGTTAAAGCGGTACAGGATAAAAATGAACCTACAAAATATACAGCAGTATTGACGTTGCCAGTAGATGAGATGAAACAGATGGAAGGATCATTAAGAATTGCGGCAACAGATATTGCGGGTAATCAATCTAATTGGAAAGATGATGGCGGAAATATTATAGTAGTAGATTCGATTTCACCAACAATTTCTGCAAGTTATAGTATGACTGGAGAGGGAATCGCAAAAGAATATAACAATAAGTATTATTGTACAAACGATGTAACATTTTCGTTAGATATAGAGGAAATGCATTTTGATACATCAAATGTAAAGGTATATGTGTCTAAGAATGCTGAAAAGAAGCAGTTGCAGAATATTACATGGGAGGATGGAGCAGAAAAACTACATCATAAAGCAGAACTTATTTTAAGTGGTGAAGGTGAGTATGTTGTAACTGTTAATTGTATGGATCAGGCTGGAAACAAGATGGAAACATACGAATCAAATGGAATAGTAATAGATAGTACAAAACCAATTATCAATTTTCAGTATTCAGATTATACAGCGGAGTCAGATGCGCAGACTGCAATTGTTTCTATAATAGATAAGAGTTTCAATCCGGCTGATATTTCGGTGATAACCGAAGCAGAAGATATTAATGGAAGGCCAGTTTCGGTAAAAAATTTACAGAATTATCTCAGAACATGCGAGTGGACAGAAAATGGAGATATACATACTGCAAAATTGTCGAGTGAGTTATTGGATGCAAATTACAAACTAAAGATTAATTATGAGGATCTTGTGGGTAATAAAGTAGAAAAAGAATATGAGGCAAGCTTTACTGTTGACCATACAGCACCGGAAATAAGTGGAATGACAGTAAGCTATTCACAATCTATTGTAGACACAATATTGTCAAATATTACATTTGGATATTATAAGCCGGGTGTAAAGGTGACTTTTACAGCACATGATACAATATCCGGCATACACCATTTGATTTGGAGTTATAACAGACTTGACGGAGCAAGTACCGTTAATTTGGAAAAATATAATGATACGGTATTAGCGGTAACACAGGATTCAAAAGATCATTCAAAGTATACTGCAACCATCACACTACCATTGAATGATGCAGAACAGCTGAAAGGAAATATAGCGTTTCAGGCTGTGGACAATTGTAATAATACTAGTGAGAAAGTAACGGACACGAATCATGTTCTTGTGGTAGATACAATTTCACCAGTCATGAGTGCTCAATATAGTGCACCAAATCGGATTGTCAATGGAAGAATGTATTATAACAGTGGAATGACAGCAACATTCACTGTAAATGAAGCGAATTTCAATAAAGACAATGTTGTGGTACGTTTACTTAAAGGAGATGGAACCGAGACAGCTCTTACCCCGGAATGGAGGGATGATTCACCGGACTTACATACCGGGGTATGTACAATTGCTGCATCTGCAGATCATTCTACAGATGGCGACTATATGATTCAGGTGGATTATACCGATATGAGTGGCAATAAGATGTCAACGTATCAATCCGATATGTTTACGCTAGACACAATAAAGCCAGAAATTCATGTGGAATATAAAAACATAGTACCATCAAATACTAGCAGAGATACAGAAGGAAATCTTAGAAATTACTTTAGTTCAACACAGACGGCTGTGGTTACGGTAGAAGAACATAACTTTGATCCAAATACCGTAAAATTGGATATTTTAGCTAAGGATGTCACAGGAAATAACTTGAATGCGGAAAGTTTTTATAGCAAAACGGCATGGACAAATGAAGGCGATATTCATACGGTGACAATTATGTATCCAGGAGATGCAAATTATACATTTGATATTTCGTGTTCAGATATTGCGGAAAATGAAAGTGAAGATTATGCAAAAGACTATTTTACAGTAGATACACAAAAACCTTCAAATTTACAAATTACATATAGCAAGAGTCTTCTCGATACAATTTTATCTAATATTACTTTTGGTTTTTATAATGCAAAAGCAACTGTGACAATTTCTGCAACGGATAATATTTCTCAAATACATAGCTTTAAGTATAGCTATGTGAGTGCAGCAGGTGTTAGTAGTGTAAATGCGGAATTAGCAGAACAGCAGATTGGAGAATCAGCAATTCAGTATTCTGGGGATGGAGTTTCTGCAACGGCTTCTTTTGAAGTGCCAAAAGATGTACTCGTGGTAGGAAATCAGGTAAATGGTACAATAAATTTTACAGCAACTGATCGTGCTGGAAATGAATCAGATTATTTGCGGGATACTAAGCGGATTGTAGTTGACAATATTACCCCAACATCAACAGTAGAGTACAATACTCCGGTTCAGAAGATTGGAAGTGTTGCTTATTATGATGGGGATATTACAGCAACAGTAACAATTAATGAAGCAAACTTTTATGCAGAGGATGCCAAGGTTGCAGTTACTAGAGACGGAGCAGCTTATGCAGTAACTCCAGTTTGGAATGATGTAAATAATGATGTACATGTCGGAACATTTAAATTGTCCGGAGATGGTGATTATTATGTAACAGTCAATTATCAGGATAAATCAAATAACAAAATGCAAGAATATACTTCCGAACAGATGACAATCGACACGGAGATAAAGGAAGCTTCTATTACGATTAATGGAGAAGATGCAAATGGAAAAGCGTTTAAGGATGATGTAGTACTTGGAGTTTCGTTTGATGATAAAAATTATGAAAACTATGAGATGACACTGACAAGAACAAGCTTTGGTGATAAGAATGTTGATGTTACAAAGACCTTTCTAAAAAGTGGAATTTCAGTAAACGAGACAGGAGGAAATGCAACCTTTGATACCTTTGATAAGACAAAAGAAAATGATGGTATTTATACTATTAAAGTTTCGTTAAAGGATAAGGCTGGACATAGCATAGATAAAGAGGAAACTTTTACAATTAACCGATTTGGTTCTGTTTATGAATATAGCGACTATCTAATATCATTAATTGAAAATGGTGGTGCATATGTAAAGGAACTTACGGATGATTTAATAATTACGGAATATAATGCAGACCGGCTGTTGAATGAGTCTTTGGATATTGAAATTTCAAAGGATGGAAAACCATTAGAAACCCCTGATTATAGTGTTACACCAGATACTACAGAACAGACTGCGGTTGGAAGTAGTGGCTGGTATCAGTATCAGTATACTATTGGTAAAGATAACTTCAGTAAAGATGGAGTATATAAGATTACTATATCATCAAAGGATGCAACTGGAAATACACCAGAAAATACACCGGAAAATACGAATTATGAATCAAATGCCATACTTTTCCGGGTGGATAGTACGGCTCCAGAAATTAACAGTATAGAAGGATTAGAAAATAGAATTATCAATGCAACAGATATGACAGTGAAATACAGCGTATATGATGCTATTGGACTGCAGTCTGTTGTAGCTGAAGTGGATGGTAAGGAAGTGTCTAGAATTACTGATTTTGATAGCGACAGTAATAATTATTCGGGTAGTTTTGTTCTGAGTGAAAATAGCTCGGCACAGAAGGTGAGGTTAATTGTAACTGATATGGCAGGAAATGTAATAGACACATCTGCACCAGATTATGAATCAGCATTTCCATTCAATGATTCGGTTCTTGTATCAACGAATTTCCTTGTTCGTTGGTATGCTAATAAAATACTTTTTTGGGGAACCATTGGAGGAGCAGCATTTGTTGGTGCGGGTTCTGGAACACTCATTTGGGGAAGAAAGAGAAAACATCTTAAATAAGTGAGAGGATAAAAAGTAAAGTTTTTTCTTTCGGATTTCTGCATATAAAATGCAGAAATCCGAAAGAAAGCTATTTGCTAGATGTAACTGCTTAAGAGATTCAGCAGTTACCTGTGGTAGATGGAATTAAGCGGGAAGAGGGAAGATTATGTATATCTTAAAAGATAATGGTGTAATAAAGGAAATTCAGGAAGGAAATAATTTTGGATATGTTCTTTCAGATAGTAAGAATTTTGTAAGTACAGATTATAAGGTGCTCCAGAGTCAAAGCAATGGAATTTTCGTACCATGCATGAAGATGATGTATAATGGAAAGATTGAACTTTATTATATAACCGATGATTTCAGACCAATGTCTACTATGTTTGATGGAATTTCGGCTGATATCTTAGTTAATGTTGTAGTAAACATGTTTGGCAGTGTAGTCGAAGTGAGAAATAATGGCTTTTTGCAGAGTCAGAATATTGATATATCATGGGATAAGATTTTTGTGGATCAAAATACATTAAAGGTAAAACTGGTATATCTACCAATTAATGTAAAAGCATTTGACAGCTATGCAGAGTTTGAAAATGAGCTGAGATCAAGTCTTGTAAAATTGATTAATCGTCTTATCAAGGTACCGAGTGAGCGGATAGAGATACTTGTTCAAGATTTAATTAATGGCTCAATGGGTATAGATGACATTTATAATAAATATAAAGGGATCGGAATGCCATCGTTGACCAGTGAATCTCGTGATTCACAGTTTGTTTATGGTAATCAGTCAGGTGGTAATTCTGTATTGAAAATGGTGGCAATGAATATTCCAGAACATTACGAGGTCATACTTGACAGAACGAGAATGGTAATAGGAAAAAAATGGGAATTAGTGGATATTGTTGTACCATTCAATAAAATGATTAGTCGGAAGCATTGCGTTATAACGAATTATAACGGAATGTATTCAATATCAGATGAGGGAAGCGCAAATGGAACATTTGTAAATGGAATCAGAGTTATGCCAAATCAGAATGTACCAATTAAGCGTGGAGACATTATTCGGATGGCAGACAGTGACTTTCAGTTAGTATAGAGTGGGTGAGAAGAATGGCAAAACCAAGAGTGATAATTGCAGACACAGACGAAAATTATATAGCACCATTACAGTTGAAATTTGCAAAAGAATTTTTTGATCAAATTGATATAGAAATTATTACAAACCAGGAGTATTTTAATGAGTTGTTTGCAAGACCTCAGCGAGCAGAAATATTGATTATTGCGGACACCATGTATACCCCGGATATCCAACGTCATAATATCGACAACATTTTTTTAATGCAGGAACAATATGAAGAGGAACGGACAGGTGAATTAAATGTAGTACGGCTTTTTAAATATACCAGTATTAAAGAAGTTTTTAATGAAATTATTGGTCAGAGTGCAGAGAGCCTTAAAATAAAGAATGCGGAGAAGAAGGAAACACAAATTGTTGTTGTAACTTCAGCAGCTGGCGGTGCAGGAAAGACTACTATTGCAATGGGAATTTGTGCATGTCTGGCTAAAAATTATCAGAAAGTATTATATATAAATGCTGACAGACTACAAAAAATAAAATATCTGTTTGAAAATAAGACGGCTATTTCTGAACATGATGTATATGCAAAATTAATTAATAATTCAGATAGGATATATGAAGATATTAAGCATGTAATCCGAAAAGAAGAGTTTTATTATTTACCTTCATTTAAAGCATCACTAATGGCACTGGGGATTAAGTATGAGATATATGCAAAAATTGCGGAAGATGCAAAGAAGAGCAGTGATTATGATTTTATTATAATAGATGCAGAAAGTACTTTTGATGAAGAAAAAATTAAATTATTTGATATAGCAGATAGAGTGTTGCTGGTTACAGAACAAACAGTAAGTTCTGTAGAGGCTTCCAATGAATTGATTGCAAATATAAATTTGAGTAATGTAGATAAATATCAGTTTATATGTAATAAATTCAATAAGGAGAAGTCGAATGCTTTGATTTCTTCAGCAATAGAATTAAAGTTTTCTATCAACGAATATGTTGAGGAAATTATAACGGATGGAACCATTCAATTAAATCAATTAGCACAGAGTAATGGGATAAAGAAAGTAACGTATTTGGTGATGTAGAGGAGCAATTATGGACAAGGATGCAGTTGTTATTAGATTTATGAATAAAGATAAAGAAGTTGATTTAGATATTCCGTTATCAATTACGGCACAAGAATTTATTGTTGCGGTTAATGAAGCGTATAATCTTGGTATAGATACGTCGGATATAAAAAATTGTCATTTGCAAGCTGAAAATCCTATTGCATTAGTAAAAGGTAATAAAACATTATCGGAATATGGATTTCGTAATGGAACTATTGTGTATTTTGTAAAATAATGGAGGAGTTATGAACACTAGATATAAAGTTACTGTTTCGAATAGAAATATATATAAAGAAATAGAGTTAAGCAAAGAAGATGAATTTATTGTAATAGGTACTTCTATTGATGCAGATGTACGTTTAAGAAAAGAATTGTTTTTTGATAATATTCAACTTGAATTGAGAAAAATAAATGATATTTGGTCAATTTTTGGCTCAGATAATGTTTATTTTAGTCTTGGGGATACAAGAAAACTTATGAGCCTGCAATTGGAACATGGAATAAGCTTCAAAGTGTGTTATCAAAATTCAGATAATGAATTATTTGCAGTAGATTTCATGATTGATTTTGATTATGAACATAAGAATTATGATCGAGAAATAGATTTGACTGGTATTTCTGGCATTAAAATAGGGGGGACTAATTCCTGTTCAATTATTATTTGGGATGAATATGTTGGAAATGATACCTTTGAATTGAAAAAATTGAATGATAAATGGAATATAATTGACAATGGTTGTAGATATGGGGTTAATGTAAATGGTAAAAAAATTGAAAAGCAAGAAAAAATAGAAAATCATTATTTTTTCTCTTTAGTTGGATATAGTTTTTATTATTCAAATAATTATTTATATACTAGTACAAGTGAGAATATCAAAGTTGTAAATATAAAGGAACGTATATTAGAAAATCAGTCAACAGTATATGAATATCCTAAATTTACTCGAAATACTAGGATACAGCACGAATTACCAAATGAGGAAGTAGAGATTCAACAACCTACAAGTAAGCCGAAGAGTCAAAAAAGAAGTTTATTATTAAGCTTAATTCCAACACTTGTAATGTTTGCTATGACTATTGTTTTGAGAGGTATTATTGGTGGTGGAGGCACATTTGTAATATATAGTGCTGTTTCTATGGGAATGGGAATTATTACTTCTGTTATTACATATGTTAAGGACAAAAAAGATATAAAGAAGGAAATTGAAGAAAGAGAGGTTTCCTATAAGGAATACATTTCTGAAAAGGAAAAGAAAATTGAAAAGTTAAGAGATGATGAATTAAGAATTCGTAGAAGGATATATGAATCAATTGATAAGGATTTAGAAGAAGTAGAAAATTTTGGTAAACGTTTGTTTGAAAAAACAAGTGGGGACAAAGATTTTTTAAAGGTATATCTTGGAACGGGAGAAGTAGAGTCATTGAATCCTGTAAAATATAACAAAATGGAGTTTGTGGATTTAGAAGATCCAATTTCCTTGTTGCCAGAAAAAATCTCAGAAAAATATAGAATTATTAATGATGCTCCAATTGTTTCAAATTTTATGGATTCTTGTGGAGTAGGAATTGTTGGTTCATATGATCGGCTTGTAAGTATAATGAAGAATATTACCTTGGATCTGGCAATTAGACATTTTTACAATGAAGTTAAATTTGTATATATTTTAGATGGCTCATATATAGAGGAGTTTAAATGGATTCGATGGCTTAAGAATGTAAATAATAAAGAATTAGATATTAAAAATATTGTATGTGATGAAGAAAGCAAGAATATTGTACTTGAAAGTTTATATGCAAATTTATCAATGAGGGAAGCTGCATTAGGTGAGAAGAAGGAATTTGACGGATTTGAAGAACAGTATATAGTATTTGTAACAAATGCGGAGTCTATTAGTACTCATCCAATATCAAAATATATAAAAAAATGTAGGGAGTTAGGATTTACATTTGTATTTTTTGAAGAAAATGAAGAAAAACTTCCATTGGGGTGTACAGAAATCATTCGTTTAACAGACGAGGGAAAAGGAAATTTGTTAAAAGCTCAAAACGGTGAAGTGATTCATTCATTTGAATATCATTCAATACCTAATGATATTGTTGAACAAGTTGCATTGAAATTAGGAGCTATATATGTCGATGAAGTTTCATTGGAAGGACAGTTAACAAAGAATATTACCATGTTTGAGATGCTTGGCATTATTTCTGTTGATGATTTGGATTTGAAAACAAGATGGAATGAATCTCAAGTGTATAGAACAATGGCGGCACCAATTGGAGTTAAATCTGGAAATGAAATTGTATCATTAAATATAAGCGATAAGGGGAATGGACATGGACCGCATGGATTAGTAGCAGGTACGACTGGTTCAGGTAAATCAGAAATTTTGCAAACATATATTTTATCACTTGCGACATTATTCCATCCAAATGATGTTGGCTTTGTGATAATTGACTTTAAAGGTGGCGGAATGGCAAATCAATTTGAAGCACTTCCACATCTGATTGGAACAATTACTAATATAGATGGTCGAGAAATTGATAGGTCGTTGCTTTCTATAAAGGCAGAATTAGTGAAACGTCAAGAAATGTTTTCAGAAGCAGGTGTAAATCATATTAATGATTATATTAAATTATTCAAAGCGGGTAAAGTAGATAAGCCGATGCCTCATTTGATAATGATTGTAGACGAGTTTGCAGAATTAAAGCAAGAATATCCAGACTTTATGAAAGAATTGATTTCTGCAGCTAGAATTGGTAGAACATTAGGAGTACATCTTATTTTGGCAACACAGAAACCGGCAGGGGTAGTGGATGCTCAGATTTGGTCAAATTCAAAGTTTAAATTATGTTTAAAAGTCCAAACAAAGGAAGACAGTAATGAGGTTCTTAAATCACCATTAGCGGCTGAAATTGTTGAACCAGGAAGGGCATATTTCCAGGTTGGTAATAATGAAATTTTTGAGTTGATTCAATCTGCATATAGTGGGGCAAATGTCCCTGATGGAAATACAAATCAAGAAAATGTATTTACAATGTTTGAACAAAATACATGGGGAAAAAAGATTCCAGTCTATACAAATAAGAAAAAGATTCATTCGGAAGAGGAAATAAGTCAGTTGGATGCCATTGTAAATTATGTGAATTTATATTGTAAGGCAAATAATATTGAAAGATTACCAGGAATTTGTTTGCCATCGATGCCTACTGATATTAGAACAGATATATTGAAATATAGTAGCGAAAATGAATCTGGCTATATAGTTCCATTTGGCATTTTTGATGATCCCGAAATGCAAAAACAGGGAGAGGCGAGCATTGATGTTTCTAGAGATAATGTTTATGTAGTTGGTTCTGCTCAAATGGGAAAAACAGTTTTTTTACAAACTATTGCATACGGACTAATTCGTAAGTACACACCAGAACAAATGAATATTTATATAGTGGATTGCGGCAGCATGGTTATGAAAAATTTTGAGGAATCGTATCATGTTGGAGGAGTGGTATTAGCTAACGAAGAGGAAAAATGTAAAAATTTATTTAAGCTACTTAATACAATTGTTGTTGAAAGAAAAAAAGTTCTTTCTGGAAAGGGAGTAGGTAATTTTGCTTCGTATTTAGAGGCTGGATACAATGATATGCCACAAATAGTGATTATGATTGATAATTATGCAGCATTTAAAGAATATTTTCCAGATCAAAATGATATGATAAACAGCTTGACTCGCGAAGCACAAGGGGTAGGATTATCATTTATTGTGACAGCGGCAACATCGAATGCAATGAATTATAGAACACAGGCAAACTTTGGAAAAAAACTTGCATTGAATTGTAACGATGATGGGGAATATAGCAATATGTTTGGACATTGCAAAATGACACCTCGTGAAAATACAGGGCGTGGTTTATTTATTGTAGAAAAAAGAATTTTGGAATTTCAAGTCGCAATGTTTGGAAAAAGCAATAAGGAGGCAGAACGAAGTCAGGAATTAAAGGAATTTATAATTTCAAAGAATGCAAGGAGTAATAAAAAGGCAACACCTATTCCGATGGTTCCGGAGAAACTTAAGCTTTCTGAAGTAATGATTGAAAATACAGAAATGTTTAGAACAAGAAATATATTGCCAATCGGTATGGAATTCAATACAGTGGAATATAGCTTTATTGACATGTTTAATGATGGCAGTATATCACTAATTGGTGACAATGAGAGTAGAATACAATATATTAAAATGCTTTTGGCTATGTTGGCAAAAAATATTGTGTTCCATAATATTGAAGCCATTATTATTGATGACAAACAAAAAAATCTATTGCATGAAAGTGATTTCGGATTTGTGAGAACATATACAAATGATGTTTCAGAAGGATTTGCTTATTTGACGGATTACTTTGATATGGTTTCGGAGCGTGAAAGTACAGAAAAGATGAATGATTTATCGACTGCGTTGTTAGTTATTAATAATACAGAATTGTTCAAACAAGTTTGTGCTGATAAAAATATGAGCAAAGAGTTAGCATCAGTAATAAGGCGGGCAAAGGAAATAAATGCATATATTATTTTGGGACAAGTTGAAAATTTACCGGTAGGTTTTAATTCGTCTGATGTATTAAAGGTGCTTAAGGATGAAAGAAATGGTCTATTGTTTGCCCCTATAACTGATAATAAATTCTATGACATCTCAGGTAGGGTTAAAGCAGATGCAAACTTTGATAAGTCTATGGCTTATAGATTTGCAGAGGGTACATATACCAAGATTAAATTATTTGAATAAAAGAAAGGAGAGTTGTATGGGAAAAAAGTCGAGTGCGGCAGTTATAAGTGAGGGAACAATTAATTCTGGTGATATATATGATGCACATACTAAGGTAAAAGAGATAGTTGAGTCATATAAGGATATAAATACCCGGGTTAACAACATAACAAAAACAGTTAATGAAAATTGGGTTGGAAAAGGTCAGACAGAATTTGAATCTCAATATAATTTGCTAATAAAAAAGATTGATGATTTTGGAGATACACTTCAGGACATTTATGACGCCTTAGTTAAAGCTGAGGCGGATTATGAAGAACAAGATGATAATCTTCGTAAAGATTTTGTGAAAGCTGTTAGCAGTTAGGAGGGATGAAATGGCAAACAGTTCATATTACAATAATTTGTATAAGCAACATAAAAATACTGTATCATCTTTACAAAAAAATATTGATGACTTAACAACGGTAAGAAACGGGATTTCAAGTGATTTTTATGATGAGCAAAGTGATGTGAATAAAGAATTAAATGATTTAAAAGATGATTTGAATAAGGCTGTTCGTCACGATAATTCGTGGGATACAATTGCATCACAAAGTGAGTTATATAAGGAGAAAGCGTCTACGGCTGATGGAAACTTGAATTCAGCAATTGATTATTTAGACGCCGAAATTAGTTCACTTACGTCTCAAAAAAGTACTGCAGAAGCAAATAGAGATCAAGCTTATAGTGATTATCAGAATAAGAAAGACGAAGAGCGAAGGGCTTGGTTAAAAAAGTTAAAAAGTAAGTTTTAAAGAATGTTAATAGGAGGTGGTATATATGTCACAAGCAAGTATTTCTTATGGGAGCTTAAAAGATGCTTCTTCAGAAGCAAGTCAAGTCGCAAAGAAACTTGAAAAATATGCTGATAATTTAGATACACAAATATACAAAAAATTAAATAATTATAGTGGAAGTTATACTAGTAATATCTCTCAGGCAAAAAGCAATATAAATGTTAAAATAACTGATTTGAGAAGTCGTTCAAATGCATATAGTACATATTCACAAGATTTATTGGATTTGAAAGATCAGTGTGTATCAACAGATAAAGCTGTGAAATCAAATGTATCAACATTGACTGCAAGTTTTAAAAATGCAAATGGGATTCGAGACAGTAAGGTACAAAATGCATTAAATTATTTTTTGACAAGTATAGAAAACAAAACGTCAGCAGGTCGTTGGTTAAGTAACAAGAAAGATGAATTTGACTCTGCAAAAGATTATATAAAACAAAGTATTGAAGACTGGTGGGATTATGAAGGAGGAGCTGAATTAGTTAAAGGGGTGTTAGTTGGAGTATTGGAAATGGCTATAGCCGTTGTTTCGATTGTTGCAGCAGTAATAGCATTTATAAGTGGTGGAGCATTAATTGTGCTAATTGCAGCATGTATTGCTGGAGCAATTGCATGTGTGAATGGAGCTGTTAATATTGCAAATGAAGTTGCTGCTTATAAAACAACGCATGATGGTGATCCGGCGACTGGAAGTAGACGAAGCGATGTTAATACGTTACAAGATTATTTACGGTCTTCTTTTATATATGGAGCAGATGGAGAAGATTATAAATATGATCCAACAAAATATGCGTTGGCAACAGGAATAGATATTGTAAATACAGTATGTACAGTTATTGCAGTAGTGGAGAGCGCTGGGAAGCTTGTTAAGAATTGTTATCAATGGGCAACATCAACAAAAGTAAATATGGGTAACTTTAAGTCATTAGGGCTATTATTTTCAAAAGAAGGTCAAACTTCATTTTGGACAAAAGCTGGTTCAAGTATAAATAAAGGTTGGCATGAAGTATCTACAGCGGTTAAGATGCATGATTTTCAGTTTTTTACGACTACATTCAAGGAATTTGTTAAGACTGATTTTATAGTAAATATGAAAAAAACATTTTGCAATTTTGATAATATGAAAGATGGAGTGTCATCAACAAAACAGATACTATCAGTCGGCAAAAATGTGATTAAAGATGGGATTAAGTTTAATAATGTTGTAAAAGATATTGTCTTTCCAGGAATTACAATTATGAGTATAAATACTATAAGTGAGGGGGCAGGAGGACAGATGCAATTTGATTTTCAAAATGAGCATGTAACATTGGATAAAGTAACCGGGATAGTTGACAAGGTTTGTAATAAAATTATTGGTGGTGTTACATTTGAAGCATCAACAATTGATTCAGATGTTTTGGGAAAGTTGTCAAAATCAAGTATTGTTTCAATAGCGATACCAGAAATTAAAATACCTAATATTCCAATGGATTATTTACAATATGCTTAAGGAGAGGTTAGATGGAAGAACCAGTTTATGTTTGTAAAGATACAGAGTTAGTTAGAAAACCCAAAAATCCTAATAAAGCACTTTATATTATAAAAGTTAGTTTGTGGATTATTGTGTTAATTATTATTGTGATGTCACTTATATTCAAAGAAAATATTATGAGTAGTTTTACTTGGTCGACAGAAGTTCTATTAATTGTTACATTAGTTGGCGTCTCAGTTGCATCTGGTGGAGAGGTGAGAGTGCCATCTGCAATTGAGATAAGATTTTACAAAGATTATTTTGAAGTGTATAGGGCGGCAAGATATTATAGCCGTACTGTGACAAGAAGAGAAATCAACAAATTCTATTATAGTGATATTTCAAAAATTGAGTATAGGATACCTACTCAAAAAATTGATATATTTGGTAGGGGAGATTTTGAATGGTTTAATTATAGGAGAGACGGTTCTTTGCCCCCAAAACCATCTTATCATAAAAAAATAGATGGATTATGTTATTTTTATAAAAATCCTAATAGCACTGTTGACTATAAGATATTGTTTGAAAAGTATTCACCTATAAAGGTTTCGATTTCACAAGTATAAGGGAGAAATAAGATGGATTATAATGAAATGAACATAGAAGCAAGAGATTTAAATCAGCAAGGGATTATTCTGGCAAAGTCAGGAAATTTTGAGAAAGCTATAGATAAATTTATGAAGGCTATTGATATTGAACCAATGTTAGTAGACAGTTACAAAAATTTAGGTGATTTGTATTTACATTTGGAAAAGTATGAAGAGGCTAAATCATCTTTAAAAAAGGCTTTGTTAATCGAAAAAAATGGAGAAATCTATTTTCAATATGGAAATGCTTGTTTTATGAATGATGAACCGCACGAAGGATTAGAGTATTATAATTTGGCTCTGACATCGGGCTATGATAACGATGAGATGCTTTTTTTTATGGGAATGGCATACGAACATTTACAAGATGATAAAATGGCGCTTCGTTACTTTCAAAAGGCAATAAATAAGAATCCATCACGTGCAGATTATCAAATAAAAAAAATTAGTGCTTTGTTAAGACTTAATATGTTGGAAGAAGCTAGAGAGGCAATAGATAGGCTTTTAGTGACTGATCCGGAATTATATGATGGATATCATATAAAAACTTCATTATTGCTGTCAGAGAAAAAATTTGATGAAGCAATTGAACATTCAAAAATGGCTGCGGACAAATTTCCAGAGGATGCAGATTTATTATTTGATTATGCAAATGCAGTTACTATGTCTGGAGATTATGAAAAAGCTCTTAAAATATTAGAGTATGCTGAACAGCTTAAGTATTATGAAGAAGCTATTTCTAAGTTCCTTTTACTTGGAGCGGAAATCTACGCAGAGAAAGGTGATATGGATAAGGCAATAGATAGATGTGATGAATGTATAAAGTTAGAGACTAAGGATGAGCTGTTTGCTGAAGCTAGATTTATGAGAATTAATTTGGCTCTTACAATTCCTGATTTTGAAACGGCTTTAAAGCATTCAGAAGTAATAATTAATTATGGGATTCATAATTCCTATTATTATGCAGCACTGTATTATCGACCTTTTTGTCAGAAGAAATTGGGGAGAATAGAGGAAGCTAATGCTAATTATAAAGAAGCAATATCATTATATAGATTATCTACATTAGACGACCCAACCGCAATAGATGCTTATTTATATCGTTCTATGTGTTTGAAAGAACTAGAAAAATATGATGAAGCATTAGAGATGTTGGAATTTATTGAGAATCTAAATAATAAAGTCGCGGAAATATATACGCTTAGAGCGGATATTTATAATATAACTAACCGACAAACTCTTGCTAAGGAAGAGTTAGAAAAAGCATATGTAATTAAGCCAGAACTTAGAAAGGCTTTTGAAAATGAAGAAGGTGGTGAGGCGTAATGGCAATTGCATATGAAAGTAACACTGATTTGGCATTTGATACTGGAGTGTTGAGACAAGCAGCAAATGATTATGGAAAGATTGCTGATGAATTGAGAAAAATGTCGACAGATTTAGATGATCTAATTTTAAAATTAAAAAACAGTGGATGGACAACACCTGCGGGAACAGCCTTTTATGAAATGACGGAGACAAATTGGGCAAAGAATATTGAAAAGTATGCGTCATTATTAGACACATTAGAGAGTATATTAAAAGATGCTGCTGATGATTATGATAGTCTGCTGACAGATTATGTAAGAAAAACTAAAGTTTCTATATGATTATGTGGGCATTACAGTATATTACTGTTGCTAAATAAATTTTTTAATACAGAAAGGAGAAAAAGATATGGCTAGTATTAGAGTCACACCAGAAACACTTGAAACAGAGGGAAATGATCTTATTGGATACGGCGGAGATTTAGCAGATATTCTCAGCAGCATCGATAGTAAGATTAATGAAATCATCGATGGATGGGATGGACTTGCTCAGGATGCATACTTTGATATGTATACATCTATGAAAGAAAGTTTAGATAAGTTCCCAGAATTAGTTAATTCACTTGGTGAAGCAACTGTTTCATCTGCACAGGCATTTGCTTCTGTTGATGAGGAATTACAGAGCAGCTTTAAGGGTGCACAGTAATTAATTACATTAGGCGGTAGAAATTCCGCAAAAAAATTGAATATCTGATTGCTTTATTGCAATCAACATTTGAGGCTCCAAGTACATATTGGAAGGAAATAAACCTACTAATATAGAAAGGAGCCTTTTGGTAGTATAGATGGTATATTAAAAATAATTTGGTTTGTGTACAATAATGAGGTGTCAGAAAGGTGTCAGAAAATTTATTTTTATTGAAAAAATAGAGGTGAAGTGGTAGATTAAAAATAGATTTTTAGGATATACATATGTTTAAGAAGAAAATGTTATGCACGATATAAAAAGTATTAATTATTATGGGAAACTATAGAACAAAAAACAAGGACAGTCAACTTTATTAATATTTAATCAGGTCGCTTAAATAGGGGAGGAATATAAACGATGAATAATCTAGAGAACTTTGATGATAGTATAAAAATGAGTTTAAAGAAATTGTATTCTTTAATGATGGAAGAATGACGCCTAAAAATGATTCGATGATTTATGAAATCATAAAAAAAGTATTTATTGCCGTTGTAATAATATTAATAGTTGGAAATTTTTTCTTTAAAGAATTTCTATTTGCAGATGAATCTATATCTATATGGGTTTGCCTTTTTATTATAGTTGGATATTTGGTCAAAAAAGGAGGATATGAGAGAGTTGAATGTCCATCGCAACTTATATTTTATGATGACTATATGGTGTTTTATGTTCCTAAGCACCATATTAAACGTGGAAAAGATCAGATGGAAATACAAAAATTTTTTTATAAAGATGTGACAAGGTGTGAATTTAGAACAAACACTAGAAAAATGGTAATTACGGGAATGCTGGAAGAAACACATTATGAATATGACAAAAATAATAATATTAAAAATGTTCCAAGTTATCATAAGATATATGATGGAATGATTAAATTCTATACAGTTTTTGATTACGAGCATGATTTTAAAGAAATAATAGAGAAAAATTCTTCACTAAAAGTGGAATATCAGAATGCCTGAAGGGAGTAGAGAATTAAAAATGGAAGACCCAATTTATGTTTGCAAAGATACAGAGTTAGTTAGAAAACCCCAAAATCCTAATAAAGTGCTTTATATTATAAAAGTTAGTTTGTGGATTATTTTGCTAATTGTTGTTGTGATGTCACTTGTATTCAAAGAAAATATTATGAATAGTTTTACACGACCAACAGAAATGCTGTTAATTGTTACATTAGTTGGTGTCTTGGTTGCAGCTGGAGGAGAGGTGAGAGTACCATCGGCAATTGAGATAAGATTTTTCAAAGATTATTTTGAAGTGTATAGAGAAGCAAGATATTATAGCCGTACTGTGACAAGAAGGGAAAGCAATAAATTCTATTATAATGATATTTCAAAAATTGAGTACAGGATACCTACTCAAAAAATTGATATATTTGGTAAGGGGGATTTTGAATGGTTTAATTATAGAAAGGACGGTTCTTTGCCAGAAAAACCATCTTATCATAAAAAAATAGATGGATTATGTTACTTTTATAAAAATCCTAACAGTACTGTTGACTATAGGTTATTGTTTGAAAAGTATTCACCTATAAAAGTTTCAATTTCGGAAGTGTAAAAAATACAAGGAGTCTTTTGGTAGTACAAATGGAATACTTAAGACAATTTGTTAGCATTAAAATGGGAGGAAAAAATAATGATTCGGATTATATTTGCTTTGTTTCCGGCAATGGTATCAGTGTTCCTGTATGGAATAGCAATTTATGCAAAGAAGAGTGAGAAAGAGTTCTGGCAGAATGCAATTCGAACAACAGGCATTAATCTTACGAAGAGTTATGGAGATAAACAATATAACACGAAAAAGTTATTAAGAGTAGTACTGCCTAATGGGCAGACTGAAACAATTAGTTCTAGGTCATTTAATCAGATAAAGGCAATTCCTTTAGGGGAAGTACTTCATATTGCATATCTTCCAAAAACAGCAATGGGGATGACATTCTATGAATTGAGAATACTGGATGATGTATATATGAAAAAACATAGAATAAGTGCTGCTTGTGGAATTTCAATCGCTGCATCCATCGCATTAATTGTAGCAGTATTTATATTGATAGTATAGCAGAAAGGCATCTATATGGCTCACTCAATAGATAAAATAGTAGAATTAGTGATAATAGGAGCATTGTTATGTATAGTTCCATTAGTTACATTGGTAATGGCATGCATAAAGACAGCAGAAGAGTCCTATTTTAAGCAGCATGCAATAATTGCAATGGGAAAGAACGTGTCCTATAATTTGAATCCTGATAGTACGGTGAAACAGATACTCATTACACTTGCGGATGGCTCGGAAGAACTGGTACAGTCTCAGGTATTTGTGCCAATAAGAACGATACCGCTGGAGGCACTGGTGCGCGTAGCATATACAGAAAAAATTGTATTTGGAATGAAAGTCTATGATTTGAAAATTATAGATGAGCATTATGTGAAAAAAAGAAAAATGTCATGGGCCGGAGTAATGTGGCTGATTACAGCAATATCAACAGTTGCAGCTATTATCATTATTTTTTGTGTAGGAAAATACATATTATAAAATGCAAAAAACAGGATTGAAAACTCAATGAAAAGTTTTCAATCCTGTTTTGTATAATATGAGTACCACGATGGCTCATATAAAATTGTTTCTCTTGGTGAAAAATTTATTTGTCATCAATACTGTAGTTTGGTGCTTCTTTTGTGATATGAATGTCATGTGGATGACTTTCCTTTAAGGAAGCAGCAGTAATCTTAACGAAACGGCCTCTTTCCTGTAATTCTGGAATAGTAGGACATCCGCAGTAACCCATACCGGAACGGATACCACCGATTAACTGGAATACGGTATCCTCAAGGCTTCCCTTGTAAGCCACACGTCCTTCAACACCTTCCGGAACAAGCTTCTTAGCGCCTTCCTGGAAGTAACGGTCTTTGCTTCCGTTTTCCATAGCTGCAAGAGAACCCATACCACGGTAAACTTTGTATTTTCTTCCCTGATATAATTCGAAAGTTCCAGGAGCTTCGTCACATCCTGCGAACATACTTCCCATCATACATACATTACCGCCGGCAGCTAAAGCCTTGGTCATGTCTCCGGAGTACTTGATACCACCATCGGCGATGATTGGAATACCATATTCTTTTGCAACTGCAAAGGCATCCATGACAGCAGTAATCTGAGGAACACCAATACCTGCAACCACACGGGTAGTGCAGATAGAACCAGGTCCGATACCAACCTTAACAGCATCAGCACCAGCTTCAATTAAAGACCTGGTTGCTTCACCGGTTGCTACGTTACCTGCGATAACCTGAAGATCAGGATAAGCAGCTTTGATTTTCTTAACTGCATTTAAGATATTTAAGGAATGTCCATGCGCGGAATCTACAACGATTACATCGACATGGGATTTTACCAGTGCATCGATACGGTCCATCATGTTAGCAGTAATACCAACAGCAGCACCACAAAGCAGTCTACCCTGGTCATCCTTTGCGGATAATGGATATTTAATCTGTTTTTCAATATCTTTGATTGTGATAAGGCCTTTTAAGTGAAAATCTTTATCAACAATTGGAAGCTTTTCTTTTCTTGCCTTAGCGAGAATTTTTTTCGCTTCGTCTAATGTGATTCCTTCCGGAGCAGTAATAAGACCTTCGGAAGTCATGCTTTCTTTAATTTTCTTTGTATAATCTGTTTCGAATTTCAAATCACGATTGGTGATGATGCCGACTAATTTTCCGTTTTCTGTAATAGGAACTCCGGAAATGCGGAAGTTGTGCATTAAATCTTCTGCGTCAGCTAATGTATGATCTGGGGATAAGAAAAATGGGTCTGTGATAACTCCATTTTCGGAACGTTTTACCTTGTCCACTTCCTCCGCCTGAGCCTCGATAGACATATTTTTGTGGATGATTCCGATACCACCCTGTCTTGCCATAGCTATTGCCATGCGATGTTCAGTTACTGTGTCCATTCCAGCACTCATCATTGGAATGTTCAATTTGATTTTCTTAGTCAGGTAAGTGGTAAGATCAATCATATTAGGAGTAACTTCCGAATATGCAGGAACCAGCAAAACATCATCAAATGTAATTCCTTCACCGATAATTTTACCCATTTTCTCGTTTCCTCTCTTTCTTATTAAAAAGTGTGTAATATAATAAAGCCTTTAATTTCTCAATTCTAGCAAAAAAATAATATACTGTCAATTGTTAAAACAACTATTCCATTTTATACAAAAATATGTTATTCTTTTAGACGGACAACGGGGTCAACCAAGGGTGAACGTTGTCCTTTTTTCAAACAGAGGGGGAAAAAGGATGGAATTTCGACCGTGCATAGACATCCATAATGGCAAGGTCAAGCAGATTGTGGGCGGAAGTCTTAAGGATGAAGGAAATCAGGCAAAAGAGAATTTTGTGGCGGAACAGGATGCCGCTTATTTTGCAGAATTTTATAAAAAAGATAAGATTCGTGGCGGACATATCATTCTGCTGAATCCGTCAGACAGTTCTTATTATAAAGAAACGAAACGTCAGGCACTGCTTGCACTGCACACATATCCGGGCGGTATGCAGGTTGGCGGCGGCATTCATGCAGAGAATGCCAAAGAATTTATCGAGGCAGGAGCCGGTCATGTAATTGTGACATCCTATGTATTTAAGGATGGAAAAGTAAATTATAATAATCTGGAGAAAATTCTTGCAGCAGTAGGAAAAGAGCACCTGGTTCTGGATTTGAGCTGCCGGAAAAAAGATGGCGACTACTATATAGTGACAGACCGCTGGCAGAAATTTACCGAAGAGAAAATCACGCCGGAGTTATTAGATAAATTAAAGGAATATGCGGATGAATTTTTAGTACATGCAGTAGATGTAGAGGGAAAAGCATCCGGAATTGAAGTCCCACTGGCAGAGATGTTAGGAGACTGGGGCAGAATTCCAATTACATATGCCGGAGGAGTTGGCAGTTTTGAAGATTTAAAGCAGTTAAAAGAACATGGAAAAGGCAGGCTTAATGTGACGATAGGCAGTGCATTAGACCTGTTTGGCGGCAGAATGGCATATAAAGAGGTTCTGCAGTATATAAATCAAGTATAAGGAAAAGGAGAGCGGCAGTATGAAGTATACAAAACAGGATATTATCCGTATGGCAGATGAAGAAGATGTGGAATTTATCCGGCTTCAGTTTACGGATATGTTTGGAACCTTAAAAAATGTGGCAATTACACGAAGTCAGTTAGAGAAGGCACTGAATAATCAGTGTATGTTTGACGGCTCATCCATAGAAGGCTTTGTCCGGATTGAGGAGTCCGATATGTATCTCTACCCGGATTTAGACACATTTACTATTTTCCCATGGAGACCACAGCAGGGAAAAGTTGCAAGAATTATCTGTGACGTTTATTGTGCAGACGGAACACCTTTCGAAGGAGACCCAAGATACGTATTGCGGAAAGAGATTGCGCGTGCAGCAAAGATGGGCTATACCTTTGAGGTAGGACCAGAGTGTGAATTTTTCTTATTCCATACCGATGACAATGGTCAGCCCACAACCATTTCCCATGAGAAAGCAGGATACTTTGACTTAGGACCGGTAGACTTAGGTGAAAATGCAAGACGTGATATGGTGCTGACTTTAGAGGATATGGGATTTGAAATCGAGGCATCCCATCATGAAGTAGCACCGGCACAGCATGAAATTGATTTCCGTTATGATGAAGCATTGGCAACAGCCGATAAGATTATGACCTTTAAACTGGCAGTTAAGACCATTGCAAAGCGTCATGGCTTATTTGCAAGCTTTATGCCAAAGCCAAAATATGGAATCAACGGTTCCGGCATGCATATTAATATGTCACTTTCCCAGAATGGAAAAAATATATTTGATGACCCATCCGGTGAACTTGGTTTGAGCAAAGAAGCATATTATTTCATTGGCGGAATAATGAAACATATGAAAGGCATGTCAGCGATTACCAATCCGCTGGTAAATTCCTATAAGAGACTGGTTCCGGGCTATGAAGCACCGATTTACATTGCATGGTCTGCAACGAACCGCAGTCCGCTGATTCGTATTCCGGCATCCAGAGGGGCAGGAACCAGGGTGGAATTAAGATGTCCGGACCCGGCAGCCAATCCATATCTGGCATTGGCAGTATGCCTTGCAGCAGGCTTAGATGGAATTGAAAATAAGATTATGCCGCCGGAAGAGGTAAAAGAAAATGTATTTGAAATGAGACTTTCCAGGAAAGTGGAAAAAGGTATTGAATCACTTCCGGGAGATTTAATGGAAGCAATTGAAGAGTTCGAACATGATGATTATATCAAAGGGGTTTTAGGACCACATATTACAGAGAAATATGCAGAAGCCAAGAAGGCTGAGTGGGCGGACTACAGAGCCCAGGTGACACAGTGGGAGATTGATGAGTATCTGTATAAGATTTAGTTGATGTAAGAAAATGCTACAGGAGATAAGAACTTGATTAATGTTATTGTTGCATTCCCTAAGATAGAAAATGCCAAAAGTATAAAAAATATACTTGTGCGCAGTGGATTTCATGTAGATGCAGCAGTCACAACAGGGGCTCAGGCATTGCAGTATGCGAATTCGTTAGATGGAGGTATATTGGTCTGCAGTCCAAGATTTGTGGACATGATGTATACAGAACTGCATGAATATATTCCTGCTACATTTCAGATGCTTCTTGTTGCTTCGCCGGATATCTGTAATGAGCATGAAGTTGCTGATATTATGTGCCTTTCCATGCCGCTTAAAGTGCACGAACTGATACAGACGGTAGAGACCATGTCTTATACTATTACCAGAATGCGTAAGAAACGGCGTACGGAACCGAAGGTACGGAGCGAAGAGGAAAAACGCATGTTACAGGATGCCAAAGAACTTCTGATGGTACGAAATAACATGAGTGAAGAAGAAGCACACCGGTATATCCAGAAACGGAGTATGGATAATGGAACCGGACTCATCGAGACGGCACAGATGATTTTGAGCCTTATGCATGCATAAGTATGAAAAATAGGTTAAATATAGTAGATTATTTAGAGAGAAGAAAAGGAGATATTATGTATCAGATTAATGAAAACTACCAGAAATTACCAGGAAGCTATTTATTTAGTACCATTGCCAAAAAGGTAAATGCATTTACCCAGGCAAATCCGGATAAGAATATCATCCGTCTTGGAATCGGGGATGTCACCCAGCCAATCGCTCCGGCAATTATTGAGGCTTTACATAAGGCAGTTGATGAGATGGCAGATCCTGCAACCTTCCATGGATATGCACCAGATTTGGGATATGATTTCCTGCGTAATGCTATTGTAAAAAATGATTATCAGGCAAGAGGATGTGCAATCGAAGCAGATGAAATTTTCGTATCCGATGGAGCAAAGAGTGATTCTGGAAATATTCAGGAATTATTCGGACCGGATGTAAGAATTGCTGTATGTGACCCGGTATACCCGGTATATGTGGATTCCAATGTTATGGCTGGAAGAACCGGTACATATAACCCGGATACCCAGATGTGGAGCAATGTAATTTATATGCCATGTACCAGAGAAAATAATTTCGTGCCGGAATTCCCAAAGGAGACACCAGATGTAATTTATCTGTGCCTGCCAAATAACCCAACCGGAACAACCATCACCAAAGCACAGTTACAGGAATGGGTAGATTATGCCAATAAAGAAGGCGCACTGATTATCTATGATGGTGCTTATGAAGCATACATTTCAGAAGCAGATGTTGCTCATACCATTTACGAATGTGAAGGAGCACAGACCTGTGCCATCGAGATTAAGAGCTTTTCAAAGAATGCAGGATTTACCGGAGTACGTCTTGGATATACTGTAGTACCAAAGGATTTGAAATGCAATGGTGTATCTTTACATGATATGTGGGCAAGACGTCACGGCACCAAATTCAACGGCGCACCTTATATCGTACAGCGTGCCGGTGAAGCTGTATATTCCGAAGCTGGAAAAGCACAGTTGAAAGAACAGGTTGCATATTACATGAAAAATGCAAGCGTAATCAAAACCGGTCTTAAAGAAACAGGCTTCGAAGTATTCGGTGGTGTAAATGCACCATATATCTGGTTAAAGACACCGGAGCAGATGACATCCTGGGATTTCTTTGATTACCTCTTAGAAAATGCCAATGTAGTAGGAACACCGGGATCCGGATTCGGACCAAGTGGAGAAGGATACTTCAGACTGACAGCATTCGGAACATATGAGAATTCAGTTGCAGCATTAGAGAGAATTAAGGCATTATAAGTCAGTACCATAAGGATATACGAAAATATAGAAGGGACAGCGATTTTAATTGCTGTCTCTTTTTGGCATCCGATATAACAGGCAATTGGGAAGAAAAATATATTTATTTTAAAAAGTTTGGATATCGAAGAACATCTGGATGACATGCACTGGAATGCCAGCAGTTCTTAAATATCGGTTTTGCTTGATGGTAAACTGTCTTTCCGTTGCTTTGACGGGGACACTGCACTGTCCGTCAACTACGGATGCAACATAAAATCTGCAAGGGGCACTAAGAATTTTCTTCAAATTATATATATCTTTTTAACTATCTTTTTATATCTTCTTAAATGTCCGCAAAGCCTTATTT